>Ga0256829_1002394_pt1 | contig 14008 bp, 14 predicted proteins | sample 131447metaG_FD_185979 | JGI IMG/M metagenome (GOLD analysis project Ga0256829, IMG submission 185979) | Hydrothermal vent microbial communities from Lau Basin, Pacific Ocean - 131-447 | ecosystem: Environmental > Aquatic > Marine > Hydrothermal vents | place: Pacific Ocean: Lau Basin | collected...
CAAGACAGAAAATAGAAATCATAAAGCAGACAAGACTCATGAGTATTTGCATATACTTATAAAATCTGACATCTAATAAAACTATTTATAAATCTAAAAATTATAGTATAATTCAGACAAAAACTGGATATATATGCTTTTTAGTGAAAAAAATATACCGAAACTCATCATTTTGACTCCGATTTTTACTATTATTATATTGAGTGCTTTTGTGACCTCTTTTTTGATTGATTCTCAAAACAGTTACTTCAAAGAACAGAGCAAAATACTTGAAAAAAAGTATATTTTAAAGCAAAAGGCACTTTTGGTATCGCAAGTGAATCGTGTGATAGATTATATAGATTATCATAGGGTCAAGTTATCAAATATCGATGAGAAAAAGTTACAAAAGATACTGACTGATTATATAGATACTATACGCTACGGCACAAATGGTTATATTTGGATACACAATACTAACTACTATCTCATATCTCATCCTTTTAGGAAAAAGAGTATCGGAAAATATGACATAAATCTAAAAGATGAATCAGGAAAATTTATAACAAGAGCATTTATAAATATAGCCGTTAAAAATATTGATGGTGGATTTTTAGAGTATTATTGGCGAAAACCAAACGAAAAAGAAGCAACAAAAAAGTTGGGTTTTGTTAAGTTGTATGCACCTTGGAAGTGGGTTATAGGCTCGGGTCTCTATATGGATGATATATCAAAATCCATCAAGGAAGAGAAAACTCTTTTGCAAAAAAGAATAAACAAACAGATTCAAACTATCATCCTTATAGCTCTATCCTTTATGTTTTTAGTGGGGATTTTATCCTTTTTTATCTCCAAAAATATCATAAATTCTCTAAACTCATACAAACAAAAAGTGGATGAAAACGAGGCAACGCTAAAGACAAAAATCACAGATGCCATAGAAGAATCACAAAAGAAAGACAGAGCGCTCTTCTACCAATCAAGACTTGCGCAAATGGGTGAAATGCTTAGCATGATATCTCATCAATGGAAACAGCCGCTCAGCGAAATAAGTGGCATATTTATGGAATTAGAAACTGCTCATAAGTTTAAAAAACTAAATGATAAATATATACTAGAGTGTGCAAAAGATGGTGATAAAATCACAGATTTTATGAGCAGAACCATAGAGGACTTTAGAAACTTTTTTAAACCAGATAAGCTAAAAGAGCGATTTAGCATAAATTCTGCTGTTGATGAAGCACTGAGATTAATAGAAACAACTATTTTGAATTCAAATATCAAAATAACAAGAAAAGATGAGAAAGATACTTTTATATATGGATATCCAAATGAGTTTGCTCAAGTAATCTTAAATATTCTTTTAAATGCAAAAGATGTTTTATGCTCAAGAGAGATAAAAAAACCAGAAATCCTTATACAAATTTATAGCAAAGATGAGATGTCTTACTTGCAGATTACCGATAATGCTGGTGGAATTTTGGATGACATTATAAACGATATATTTAATCCATATTTTAGCACAAAAGAAAAATCCAAAGGAACTGGGTTGGGGTTGTACATGTCAAAGATGATAATAGAAAAAAGCATGCATGGAAAACTTTATGTTGTAAATTTAGCAAAAGGTGCAAGTTTTATAATCGAGATTAAAAATGTTAGATAGATTGAAAAATTTAACTCTACTTTGTGTTGAAGATAATGAAGGCGTGAGAAAAAGACTATCAAATACATTAAAATTTTATTTTAAAAATGTTTTGGTGGCACAAGATGGATTAAAAGGATATGAGTTATATAAAAATACTAAAATAGATATAATCATGACAGATATAGATATGCCAAATATGAATGGCATAGAGCTTTGCAAGAAAATAAGAAAACTAGATAAAGATATACCGTTGATTGTGCTTACAGCTTATAGTAGTGAAGAGTATTTAATTGAATTGATAAATTTAAAGATAAATCATTTTATTTTAAAGCCCATAAATAGTAGAAAATTAGAAGTTGCACTAAAAGACATATTTAGTGCTGATTTAGAGCAAATAGTTATCGATGATGAGTTGATGATAGATTTTAATCTTATGAGTATTGTTTATAAAAATACACATACCAAAATCACAAATAGAGAGAAAACTTTTTTAGAATTATTATATAAAAACCATAAAAAAGAAAGAATAAGCACATATCTAAATATCAAAAATACAGTTTGGCAAGATGATATCATGAGTCAGAGTGCTTTAAAAACATTTATAAAAGTTCTAAGAAGAAAATTTCCTAGCGAGATAATCGAAAATATATCTGGTGTTGGATATAGATTTTGTAACTTTTAGTTACATGTAAAGCTTTTTTTGTGATTTCTTTAAGGATTTATTGCAAGACTCACTTTTTTCTCACTAATAAATATTAGTATTAGAATAACATAAATTCAAAGGAGTAGATATGTTAAGAAAAACTATAGTTGCAGTTAGTGCTGCATCACTAATGTTCGCAGGAACTGTAAACATGGACTTAAATGCAAAGTATGGAGCCACAAACTTCCATACAATAGGTGCTGTAAATTATGCTAAATTGGTTAAAAAATATACAAATGGAACTGTAAATATAAAAGTACATGCAGGCAGTTCTCTTGTAAAAGGAAATGCACTAAAAGCTGTAAAAGATGGTGTTGTTCCTATGACAGATATGTTTATACCTTTTACTGCCGGTGGCGGTAAAGTTTTTGGTATTTCAGCTCTCCCTTTTGTAGCTTCTTCTTATGCTGATGCTTATAAATTGTATCAAATATCAAAACCAGCTTACAATAAAACATTTACAAAGTGGAATCAAAAACTTCTTTACGCTGTAACTTGGCCACCAAGTGGAATATACACTAAAAAAGCTTTAAGCTCTACTGCTGATTTTAAAGGTGTAAAAGCTAGAACTTACGATAAAAACTCAGCAAATTTTGTAAAAATGGCCGGTGGAAATGCTGTGGCTCTTCCTTGGGGAGAAGTATATTCAGCTCTGAGCACTGGTTTGGTAAATGCAGTTGTAACATCATCTGAAAGTGGTAAAAATGGTAAATTATGGGAAGTATTAAATCACTTCACAAAGATTGGTTATGCTTATCCACTTCAAGCAGTGACAATCAATCTTGATTATTGGAAATCTTTAGATAAAGCTCAGCAAAAGGCTATGTTAAAAGCTGCCAAAGAGATGGAAAAAATTCAATGGGGTATAAGTGAAAATATAGATAAAAAAGACCTTGTCATTCTTATGCAACATGGTATGAAAGTTAGTACTCCAACTCCAAAGCTTAAAAAACAACTTTCTGTTGTTGGCGATAAAATGTTAAAAGCATATCTTAGAAACGCTAGTAGTGATATAAGGAAAATTTTCAAAGAGTATAGAAAATAAACACTCATGAAATTTTTAACTAAATTTGAAAAATGGCTCTCAGGATTGGGAGCCTTTTTATCAGCACTTTTTATCATCGCTTTGGTTTTGCTTATCTTGACAGAGATTTTTATGCGTTCTTTTCTTGATAAATCTACAATGTTAGCAGATGAGTATAGTGGCTACTTTTATCTAGCTTCTGTATTTTTAGGACTTGGCTATACATTTAGTCAAAAAGCACACATAAGAATCAATATACTAACAGCAAAACTAACTTCTAAATGGCAAAGTTATTTTGATATTTTTGCTGGAACCGTCACTTTTTCTGTTATATCATTTATATTTTATAGAGTTATTTTATTGACAATTGACTCATATGACTTTGATATACTCTCAGAGAGAGTTTCAGAAACACCGATATATCTAACTCAAATTCCTATGATAATCGGGTCATTTATCTTTGTTATTGCTCTTTTTACTTTCATAATGAAAAGGATAACAAGTGATAGCTGATCCATTGACTCTCACGGTTGTGCTTTTGTTTGTTATGTTTGCTTTTTTGCTTTCATCTATTTGGATTGGAGTTTCTTTGATGCTTACAGGCATCTTTGGTATGCTTATTTTCAAGGTAAATCTTCCTCCTGCCATCCATATCTGGGACAAGATAGGGGATTTGCTCTCTTCGTCTTTATATGATTCATTAAATTCTTGGTCATTAGCAGCACTTCCTATGTTTATACTTATGGGTGAGCTTTTATATAAGTCATCTATATCTTCAAAGTTACTAAACGGTTTAATCCCATGGCTAAGTAATATCCCAGGAAGACTTTTACATGTAAATGTGGCAGCCTGCTCTTTATTTGCTGCAGTTTCAGGCTCCTCCGCAGCTACGACAGCCACCGTTGGGAAGATAACACTAAACGAACTTAAAAAAAGAGGATATAGTAAATCTTTAGCGATAGGCTCTCTTGCGGGGAGCGGGACGCTTGGTTTTTTGATACCACCTAGTTTGATTATGATTATATATGGAGTTTTATCAAATGTTTCCATAGGAAAACTTTTTATAGCCGGAATTTTGCCAGGAATTTTATTGGCAAGTGCATATGCTTTGTATATAATAATAGCTGCAAGTATAGATAAAAATGCAGTTCCGCAAGAGGAAGAAGTGATTACATGGCGCATGAGATTATACTCGCTAAAAGATTTAGCTCCAATTTTTTCTCTTATTATCCTTGTTTTGGGCAGTATATATGCAGGAATTGCCACACCTACAGAAGCAGCAGCTTTAGGAGTTTTGGGTTCTATACTTCTCGGATTTTATTTTAAAAGTTTAGATTTTGAAGTTTTTAAAACTGCTATTTTAAACTCTATAAAAACAACCGTTATGATTAGTTTTATCATAGCAGGTGCTGGATTTTTATCTCAAGTAGTTGGATTTTTAGGAATTGCACGAGCTTTGAGTGAATACATTGCGTCACTTGGTCTATCCCCTTACATGTTGATTTTTGTTGTGGGAATCATGTATATGATATTAGGTATGATGCTTGATGGCATATCTATGGTAGTTATGACTCTTCCTATAGTTCTTCCTATTATCATCCAAGCTGGTTATGATCCACTTTGGTTTGGTATATTTTTAGTGCTTATGGTTGAGCTTTCTCAGATTACTCCACCAGTTGGATTTTCTCTTTTTGTAATACAAAGTATATCTGGAGAAGAAATTGGTTATATTTTAAAAGCAACTTTCCCATTTTTTGTTATAATGATACTTGTGGTTGTGATTATAACACTATTTCCAGAGATAGCATTTTATCTACCATCAAAGATGATACACGGGTAAGGATAAACATTGATTAAATTAAATTGCGATATGGGCGAGAGTTATGGTGCATGGAAGATGGGCTTAGACGCAGAAATTATGCCCTTAGTCGATATGTCAAATGTAGCTTGTGGTTTTCATGCAAGCGACCCGATAACCATGGACAAAACGGTTAAATTAGCTATGCAAAACAGCGTAGTTATCGGAGCACATCCGGGTTATCCTGATTTAGTAGGATTTGGTAGGAGAGATTTGAAGTGTAGTAACGAAGAGATAGAGAAGTTTGTTATCTATCAAATCGGTGCATTACAAGCAATTTGTAAATCAAATAACACAAAAATAGACTATGTAAAACCTCACGGAGCACTTTATAATACGATGATGAGGGATATTGAAGTTTTTAAATCTATAGCCAATGCTATATCAAAATATGATAAAAATCTAAAACTCATGATTTTAAGTTCACCCAAAAATGGTACTTATGAAGAGTTAGCAAAAGACTTAGGAATAGGGCTTTTATTTGAAGTTTTTGCAGATAGGTCTTATATGGATGATGGTTCTTTGATGCCAAGAAGTATGCCAAATGCAGTTTTAAGTTCAAGTGATGAAGTGGTAGAAAGATTGGATTTTTTGATTAAAAATGGCGCGATAAAATCATATAAAGATAAAATTTTAAAACTCAAAGTTGATTGCATCTGCGTGCATGGAGATAATGCTCACGCACTAGAAATCGTAAAAACTATGAGGGAGTTTTTGGGTGCTAGAGTATAAAGTAGCCTCAGTTGATAGTGTTATCATATACTTTGCCAATTTTATATCAAAAGAAAATGTCAAATTGGTTCAGCAAAATTATATATCACTAAAAAAATTAAACAACAAGGGCTTAATAGATATAACACCTTCATATACATCTATTTTAATCCACTATGACTTACAATACTTTTCTTATAAAAAAATCATAGAGTTTTTAGACGAAAATATTGCACTAAAAACAGATGTTACGCAAGAAGAGGGTAGGTTGGTTGAAGTGCCAATTTATTATGATGAAGAAGTTGGCTTTGATTTGCAAAGGATATCACAGCTAGCTAAACTTAGCATAAAAGATATTATAGAACTTCATTCTAGCACAAAATACAGTGTTTATACTATCGGTTTTTTACCTGGATTTGCATATCTTGGTGAAGTTGATGAGAAAATTGCTACACCAAGGCTAGAAAGCCCTAGGAGTAAAATTCCAAAAGGAAGTTTAGGTATAGCTGACAATCAAAGTGCTATATATCCAGTGGAAAGTCCAGGAGGATGGAATATCATAGGCAGAACATATCTTGATATGTTTGATAAAAATATAGAAGGATTTTCATATTTGAGTGTAGGAGATATAGTAAAATTTAAGCCAATTACAAGGGATGAATATATAAAAAATGGTGGTGTGATTTGAGTAGTTTTAAAGTGATAGCTGGCGGACTTCTTAGTATCGTAGAAGATTTTGGAAGATTTGGACTAAATGACAAAGGCATCACAAATTCTGGGGTCATGGATGAGTATGCATATATAATCTTAAATAAGTTGCTTCGTAATCCGCCAAATACAAATTGCATAGAGATAACACTTGGTGGATTAAAACTTGAAGTTGATGATACATGTGCTATTGCAGTTAGTGGAGCAGATGCAAATTTTTCTATAAATTCTAAAAAGGGTGATATCTGGAAAACTCACAATTTAAAAAAAGGTGATTTGCTTGAGTTTGGATTTGCTAAAAAGGGAGCTAGAATTTATCTTGGAGTAAAAGGTGGATTTGACATAAAACAAGAGCTAGGAAGCAACTCTGTAACTATAAAAGAAAATATCGGTACAAATCTTAAAAGTGGAGACAAGTTAAAATTTTTAGATAATAGCTTTGATGGATACAATATTTGTCTAAAAAAAGAGTTTATCCCCTCTTATGAAGATAATTTAACTCTAAGAGTTATTTTAGGATATCAGGAAAATTATTTTGATGAAGAGCAGATAGAAAGTTTCTTTAATCAAGCATATAAAATTTCTTCACAAAACAATAGGATGGGTTACCGCTTAGAATCAAAGCCTATAAAATGCAAAATAGATGGGATTATATCTGAGGGTATTAGTTTTGGAGCCATTCAGATACCAAAAGATGGCCAACCTATAATTTTACTAAAAGACAGACAAACTATCGGTGGATATCCAAAGATTGGATCTGTTTTACCCATAGATTGTTTTAAATTATCACAGTTAAAAGCAGGGAATTTTATAAATTTTAAGCCAATAAGTTTAGAAGATGCTCAGGCAAAAATGCTAAAATTTAAGCAGTTAATCCCTTAAATCTAGATTGTAAATCTTCTTTCATTTTGTCGGCTATTAACTCTCCATTTTTTATATTTTCTCTTACAAAAGCATCTAAGTTTATGAGTGTTTGAGCTAATTCGCTTTCTATATCTTGCTTTGACCTGTTTTTTGCCATAGGAGTTTCAAAGAAAACAAGTTTTCTTATAAAATCAGATAATTTTTCTTGTGTAGATTCTAAATCTTTACCTTCTGCTAAAATATAAACAGTTGTTTCTGAATCATTTTTACCTATATCTTTTTTTATATCCCTTATGTATTCTTGGATATGCGCTGAAAATTTTGCATATTTTTCATAAGGATTTAGAGCGGAAATATCCATCTTTTCTGTGATTCTTTTTATATTTTTGATTAATATAAATGCGACTACAATCGATACGAAAATAGCAGGGAAAAATTGATCCATATTCGAGCCTTTTATTTTTTATTGATTATATCAGTTTAAGTTCAAAGTTGCCTTATAAAAAGGCAACTTTGCAATATTAATGTGAAAGTATTTGAGATAAAAATAGTTTTAATCTATCTGATTGAGGATTTTCAAAGAATTCTTCAGGTGTATTTTCTTCTATAATTTGACCTGCTTCCATAAATATAACACGATCCGCTACTTTTTTTGCAAATCCCATCTCATGAGTTACGCAAACCATAGTCCTGTGTTCTTGTGCAAGCTCAATCATAACATCCAAAACTTCTGAAATCATTTCAGGATCAAGTGCACTTGTAGGCTCATCAAAAAGCATAATAGAAGGGTTTTTGCAAAGACTTCTTGCGATTGCAACTCTTTGTTGTTGCCCACCACTTAACTGGTTTGGATATTTTTTTGCTTGATCAGCGATTCCAACTCGTTCAAGAAATTCCATAGCTGTATTTATTGCCTCTTTTTTTGGTGTGTTTTTTACCCAAATAGGAGCTAGAGTTAGATTATCCAGGATAGAAAGATGAGGGAAAAGGTTAAAGTGTTGGAAAACCATTGCTACATCTTCTCGAATAGCTTTTATTTTTTTGACATCGTCAGTTAATTCAACATCATTTACAACAATTTGTCCTTCTTGAAATTGCTCGAGATAGTTTATGCACCTAATCAGCGTAGATTTTCCACTTCCTGATGGGCCTGCTACTACGATAATTTCACCTTTTTTTACACTTAGATTTATATCCTTTAGGACATGAAAATCACCATACCATTTATTTAAATTCTTTATTTCTATTACATCATTTTTATTGTCCATAATTTTTCCTATTTTAAATTGGTGTTAAATCTTTTTTCCAAAGACTTACTATAAACTGACATACTGTAACAAAATACCCAAAATATTAATGTTACAAATACATACCCCTCAGTTTCAAATCCTAGCCAGTGTGAATCACTCCCTGTTACTTGAACCATCGCCAATAAGTCAAATAAACCAATGATAAGAACAAGTGTAGTATCTTGGAAAAGTGCTATAAATGAGCCAACCAAGTTTGGAATAGCAACTTTTAAAGCTTGTGGCAATATAACTAGCAGCATTTTTTGCCAATATGAAAGACCAACAGCATCTGCTGCCTCATATTGTCCAGATGATATTGATTGAAGACCGCCACGAATAACTTCTGCAATATAAGCAGCTTGAAATAGTGTTATACCTATAAGTGCACGAAGTAGTTTATCAAATGTAACTCCCTCAGGAAAAAATAGAGGTAATATAACAGAAGACATAAATAAGATTGTGATAAGCGGAACACCTCTTATAAATTCAATATATGTAACAGATACGCTTTTGATGATAGGCAGTTTTGATGCCCTTCCAAATGCAAGTATGATTCCAAGTGGAAAAGAACAAACTATACCAACGGAAGCCACTACAATAGTAAGCATCAATCCGCCCCATTTATTTGTGTCAATAGTTTCTAAACCAAAAAAACCACCTCTTATAAGGACAAAAGCAATTATAAAATATATAGTAGCAATTATTATTTTTGGCATAGCTTGCTTTAAATACCTAAAAGTAGCGATTACCACAAAAAATAGTGCATAAGTAAGATGAATTCTCCATCTCTCAACTTCTGGGTAAAAACCATACATAAACATGTCCATTTTTGCTCTAACAAAAACCCAGCAAGCACCATCTCCTGTGCAATCAGCTCTTGTGGAGCCAGCAAAATTTGCATCTATGATTGACCACTTTATAAAAGGAGGAATTACCCAAAAAAGAAAAGCAATTCCAAGTATAGTCATAGCACTATTTAGTGGTGTTGAAAATAAATTTGTTCTTAACCAGTGCACCATACCTTTTGAATTTGATGGTGCTTCTCTTGTTTCGACTTGATTATATACAGCCACTTTATCTTTCCTTAATTTTCATTTTAAAATTTATCCAATTTAAAATAGCAGATACTGCTAAACTTATCACTAGATAAACCAGCATTGTCATAGAAATAATCTCTATAGCTTGCCCCACTTGGTTTAGTGTAGTACCAGCAAATACGGTAACCAACTCAGGATAACCAATTGCAGTCGCCAAAGATGAGTTTTTAACTATATTTAGATATTGATTGATTGTTGGCGGTATTGCAATTCTTATAGCTTGAGGTAAAACAACAAGCTTAAGTGCTTGATAGCCAGAAAGTCCTATGGATGCCGCCGCTTCTTTTTGTCCTTTATTGACAGCTTCTATACCACTTCTTACAGCTTCAGCTATAAAAGTTGCAGTATATATAGTAAGTGCAAATGTAAGTGCTAAAAATTCTGGATAAAAAGTTTTTCCACCTGTAAAGTTAAAACCCCTTAGATGCGGATAAGAAAAGTTGAAATTTGCTCCAAAGATAAAATATGCGATAATTGGCACAACTACCAAAAGTCCAAGTCCCGTATATAAAACAGGAAATTCCGCTCCCGTTTCTTCGTGCTTTTTATTTGCCCATTTATTTAGAAAAAAAGCAAAAACAAAAACAAAAACAACAGAAACCATAACTCCTATGGTAGTGCTATTCATATCTGGTTTAGGCACATAAATACCACGGTTGTTTAGAAAAATAGAACCAAAAAATTCTATGCTTTTTCTAGGACTTGGCAAAGTAGCCAAAACTACATTGTACCAAAACAGGATTTGTAAAAGTATTGGTATATTTCTAAAAATATCTATATAGGCAGATGATAGCTTTGCTACAAGCCAGTTATTTGACAACCTCAAAACACCAACTATAAGACCTAAGATGCTAGATAAAAAGATAACGATTACAGATATGATAATAGTATTTAGTAGGCCAACGAAAAACACCCTCCAATAAGTATAAGTTTCATTGTAAGCGATAGGCGAGTCGTTTATAGCAAATCCAGATGTTCCGGTTAGAAAACCAAAACCAGTTCGGATGCCTCTTTGTTCTATATTGTGTACAGTATTTGTGCCAATATACCACAAAAATGCAACTAAACCGATTACTGTGAGTAGCTGAAAAAGTATTCCTCTTACTTTTCGGTCTCTTAATAATGCAAACATTTAATTCCTTTATTTTGTAGTGCAGGGCGGAATTAACCGCCCTAAATGTAAAAGTGTTATTTTGAGATTATCTAAATGGAGGAGAGTACTGTAATCCGCCTTTTGTCCAAAGAGCATTTAAGCCTCTTTTGATTTTAAGAGGTGAACCCATACCAACAGTTCTTTCAAATACTTCGCCATAATTACCAACTTGCTTGATAATTTGATAAGCGAAATCTTTTCTAATACCAAGGTTTTCACCAAGTTTACCTTCAACTCCAAGTATTCTTTTTACTGTAGGGTTGTTTGATTTTAGCATGCTATCAACATTTTTACTTGTAATTCCAGCTTCTTCAGCTGCAACCATAGCTGCATAAGACCATTTTACTATATTAAACCATTTGTCATCACCTTGTCTAACAACTGGTCCTAAAGGCTCTTTTGATATAATGTTTGGAAGAACCATTGATCCAGCAGGATTTTTTAATTTAATTCTCAATGAATAGAGTTGAGATGAATCAGAAGTGATAACATCACATCTTCCAGTTTCAAAACCTTTTAAAACTTGATCATTTGAATCATAAGCAACCAATTTATACTTCATACCATTTTTTCTAAAATAATCAGCAAGATTAAGTTCAGTTGTAGTTCCTGATTGGACACAAACTGCTGCACCATCTAACTCTTTAGCATTTTTTACGCCGAGTGATTTATGAACCAAGAAACCTTGACCATCATAAAAGTTTACACCTGCAAAGTTAAGGCCAAGTGATGAATCTCTTGTTTCTGTCCAAGTAGTATTTCTTGAAAGAAGATCGATTTCACCACTTTGAAGTGCTGTAAATCTTTCTTTAGCATTCAATGATGTGAATTTTACTTTTGTTTTATCTCCTAAAACTGCTGCTGCAACCGCTCTACATACTGATATATCAATACCGCTCCAATGTCCTTGTGAGTCAGCTGAAGCAAATCCTGGAAGACCCGAGTTTATACCACATTTAAGGTAACCTTGACTTAGAGTGTCACTTAGTGTATCTGCACTTGCAACTGATGCGCTTAAACTTAAAGCCGCTATAGCAGCTATAGAAATTTTTGCAATCTTTGATTTCATATGAATCCTTTAAAAAATTTTGTAGAATTTGATTAGTATCAAAATCAACATTGGTACATTATACTTTTATAAAATTGATTTTTAGTTTAAATTTGTAAGGAAATGTAAATAATTTCAATTTTGTTTCATTAAGTTACATATTGTAGCATTATAATTTTTTTGAATACCTAGAATCCATAGTGAAAAAGATTAGAGCAACCCAAATAAAAGCAAAAGTTATAAGTTTTTTTTCATCAAAAGGCTCATGATATACAAAAACTCCAAGTAAAAAAGCAAGGGTTGGTCCGATGTATTGCAAAAAACCAAGTTTTACCAGTGATATTCTTGTAGTAGCCGCATTAAACCACAAAAGTGGAATCACTGTTATAAGACCAGCGCATACTAGGAGCCATGAAATATAATTTGGAGGAAAGACAAACATATTCGCAGATGTATATACTAAGTAGATAAAATAAACAATTGCAAAAGGTGAGATTAACAGTGTTTCTATGTATAAACCCGCAACTGATGGGAGGGATATCTTTTTTCTAAGCATTCCATAAAATCCAAAGGTTAGTGCAAGAGGCACAGAAACTAGAGGAATGGAACCAAAAGATATGATTTCATTTACTATGGCAAATAACGCAAAAAGTATAGCAATTTTTTGCAATTTAGTGGGTTTTTCTGAAAAAAACAATATGCCTAAAATCACATTTACTATCGGATTTATGTAATATCCCAAACTAGCTTCTGTTATCTTATCGTTCGATATAGCCCATATGAAAATAAGCCAGTTAGATGAGACCAAAATAGATGTAAGAAAAAGTATTTTCATTTTTTTCTTGTCTTTTAAAATCTTTTTCAATGCTCTTGTTTGTTTGGTTACAACGATTAAAATACTTAGAAAAAGAACTGACCAGAGAATTCTATGTATTAAGATTTCCATCGGACTAACTGAGCTTACGAGCTTAAAATATATAGGAACTAATCCCCAAAAAATAAATGCTAAGATAGCGTAAATTACACCTTGTTTTTCTTCATTTAAGTTTTTCAAATTTATTCCTAATTTTTAAAGTTATAGATTTTACTACTATTTTCTTAAATTTAAAGAAAAAAAACAGTATAATCTCTAAATTTTATAAAATAGAGGTATATAAATAATGAAATCATGGAATAAATCATCTTGGAGAAATTTTAATATAAAACAACAGCCAACTTATCCTGACTTAAGTGAGCTAAAAAAAGCAGAAGAAGAGATAAGCAAATTACCACCGTTAGTATTTGCAGGAGAAGTTAGAAAATTAAAAAATGAGTTTGCAAAAGTTTGTGAAGGGAAAGCATTTTTACTTCAAGGTGGCGATTGTGCTGAAAGTTTTGCAGAATTTAATGCGGACAATATAAGAGATATGTTTAAAGTGATGATGCAGATGGCAGTCGTACTTACTTTTGCAGGTGGATGTCCTGTGGTTAAAGTAGGGCGACTTGCTGGTCAATTTGCAAAACCAAGGTCTAGTGATTTTGAAGAAAAAAATGGTAAAAAACTCCCTAGCTATAGAGGTGATATAGTAAATGGCAATGAGTTTAGCGAAGTTGCAAGAATTCCAAATCCAAGTAGAATGATAAAAGCATATAATCAATCTTCATCTACTATGAACCTACTTCGTGCATTTGCTAGAGGCGGATTGGCTGATTTGCATCAAGTAAATAAATGGAACCTTGGCTTTGTAAAAGAAAATGCTTTGGGTGAAAAATACCAAGAATTAGCAAATAAAATCACCCAAACACTTGAATTTATGGAAGCATGTGGCATAACATCTCAAAATACACCTATGATAAATGAAACTATCTTATATACTTCTCATGAAGCACTTTTATTAAATAACGAAGAAGCGATGACAAGAGAAGATAGTTTGAGTGCTGATTGGGTAG
>Ga0256829_1002395_pt1 | contig 14006 bp, 11 predicted proteins | sample 131447metaG_FD_185979 | JGI IMG/M metagenome (GOLD analysis project Ga0256829, IMG submission 185979) | Hydrothermal vent microbial communities from Lau Basin, Pacific Ocean - 131-447 | ecosystem: Environmental > Aquatic > Marine > Hydrothermal vents | place: Pacific Ocean: Lau Basin | collected...
GGCTCCCCTCCCCGCATGCGGGGAGGGGACGGGGGTGGGGTCAACGCAGCGGCAGCGGTGCCAAAGGAAAACGCGGTGTGAAAACACGCCCTGCATTGCCAGCGCTACGATTTGGGTAGGTAATTACGTCTTCTGTGGTTTTCAATCTGCGTCATCTGTGATTTCTCCTTGTCTGGGCTGAACAGATACGATTTTGCGTGCCCCCCCGCCGCGCGGCGTTGCGCTTTGTGGTATAATCACCGCCGCTGACTTGACCGGGTGATGGCCGCGGCTGTTGCCCTGGAGACTTGCACAAAGGAGATGCATGGTCATGAGTTTGGATAAAACCACCAAAACCGAGGTCATTGAAACCTTCCACCGCCATGAAAAGGATACGGGTTCCCCTGAGGTGCAGATTGCCATCCTCACCACCCGCATCCAGCAACTCACTGAGCACCTTAAAGTGCACAAGCACGACGAATCTTCCCGCCGCGGGCTGCTGAAGATGGTCGGGCGGCGGCGACGCTTGCTCAACTACCTGCGCCGTACCAATTACCCCCGCTATCTGGAACTCACCGAGCGGCTGGGTATTCGCCGCAAGTGAGCGGGAAGGCATCCGCGCGTAGGCGCTTCCGCCGCCTACGCGTTTTTTGTGTGCGATGCTTACTGTGTGATTCAGGGGGATGCCACCATTTGCCCGGCTCCCTCTGCTTGTAAAAACCCTTTTGCATGCCCGCCGGTTGGGAATTGGAGCCTGCGGCCAACCCTGTTGGCCGCGGATTCCAGTCCCTGACCGGACGGGCGACCTATGGAGGTCCTATGAAACCCGAAAACCACCGTTACGAAACCGTGGTTGGCGACAAAACCGTCGTCATCGAAACCGGCAAGTTGGCGATGCAGGCCAACGGTGCCGTCACCGTCCGCCTGGGCGACACCATGGTGTTTGCCGCGGCGACCATGAGCAAAGAAGCCCGCGAAGGTATTGATTTCTTCCCCCTGCGGGTGGACTACGAAGAGCGCATGTACGCCGGTGGGCGTATCCCCGGCTCGTTCTTCCGCCGCGAAGGCCGCCCTTCCGAGGAAGCCACCCTCACCGCCCGCTTGGTCGACCGCCCGCTGCGCCCGCTCTTTCCCAAAGACCTGCGGAACGATGTCCAGGTGGTGCTGTATTCCATTTCCGCCGATGAATCCAACCCCATTGACATCCTCGCCATCAACGCGGCTTCCGCTGCACTGATGATTTCCGACATCCCCTGGCATGGCCCGGTGGGCGCAGTGCGCATTGGCCGCATCGGGGGCGAATTCGTGGTCAACCCTACCTTTCAGGATCTGGAAAAATCGGACCTTGACCTACGTATTGCGGGCAGCCGCGACGCCATCCTGATGGTGGAAGCCGGGGCAAGCGAAGTGCCCGAAGAGGTGATGGTGGAAGCCCTGGCCTTTGGCCATCAGGCGCTGCAGCCCATGATTGACATTCAGGAAAAGATGGCTGCCGAACTGGGCAAGCCCAAGCGGGAATACACCCCCTTCGTGGTGGAAGAAAGCCTGGCAGCGCAGATTGAGGAAATGGTCGGCGAGCGCATCAAGGAACTGCTGGCGACGCCGCACACCAAAGCCGAATTTAACAACGGCCTGGATGCGCTGAAGAAAGAGGTGCTGGAAGCCCTCGCGGGCGAAGACGCCTCGCAAGCCCTGCCTGTCAAAGTTGCTTTTGAAAACGTCCTCAAGAAAATTGTACGCAGCCGCATCCTCAACGAAGGCATCCGCCCCGATGGCCGCGGCACCACCGAAATCCGCCCCATCTGGTGCGAGGTGGACATCAGCCCCCGCGCCCACGGCTCCGGCCTGTTCACCCGCGGCGAAACCCAGGTGCTCACCCTGGCTACTTTAGGCACGCCCCGCGAAGCGCAGGAAATTGACGGCCTGACCCCCACCGAAAGCAAGCGCTACATCCATCACTACAACTTCCCGCCCTTCTCGGTGGGCGAAGTGCGCCCGATGCGCGGGGCTTCCCGCCGTGAAATCGGCCACGGCGCGCTGGCCGAACGCGCCCTGCTGCCGGTCATCCCCTCGGAAGAGGAATTCCCCTACACACTGCGGCTGGTTTCCGAGGTGCTTTCCTCCAACGGCTCCACCTCCATGGCTTCCGTGTGCGGCTCCACCCTGGCCCTGATGGACACCGGCGTGCCCATCAAAGCCCCGGTGGCGGGCATCGCCATGGGCCTCATCAAAGAAGGCGAGCGTTACAGCGTGCTGACCGACATCCAGGGCATGGAAGACCACCTCGGCGACATGGATTTCAAGGTCGCGGGCACCGAAAAGGGCATTACCGCCCTGCAAATGGACATCAAGATCGCGGGCATCACCAAAGAAATCATGCGGCAGGCCCTCGCGCAGGCGCGGGAAGCCCGCCTGTTCATCCTCGGCAAAATGCTGGAAGTCATTCCCGAACCGCGCCCGCACCTGAAACCGCACGCGCCGCACATGATCGTGGTGCGCATTCCGGTGGACAAAATCGGCGCCATCATCGGCCCCGGCGGCAAGACCATCCGCGGCCTGCAAGAGGAAACCAACACCAAAATTGACATCATGGAAGATGGCCTGGTTTACATTGCCTCTCCCGATGGGCCGGGGGCGGCAGCCGCCCGCGAGCGCATTGAAGCCCTCACCGAAACGCCGGAAATCGGGCGCATTTACACCGGCAAGGTGGTGCGGGTGACCGATTTCGGCGCTTTTGTGGAAATTTTGCCCAACACCGACGGGCTGGTGCACATTTCCCAACTGGATAGCGAACCGGTGCGCCGCGTGGAAGATGTGGTGCGCGTGGGCGATGAAATCACCGTGATGGTCACAAACATTGACCCCACCGGCCGCATCCGCCTTTCCCGCCAGGCCGTGCTGGAAGGCTGGACGGTGGAGGAAGCCCAGGCGCACGACAAGCCCAACCGCTCACGCGGCGGCAACCGCGGCGGACGCCGGGACAGTCGTTCCCGCGGCAACCGCGACCGTCGCAATCACTAACTCACGTTACGCAGCAACACTCAGGCAAGAACAATAGCACCACCGGCCTTGAGCTTCTACGCCCTCACCTATCCCCCAGAGCCTTGCTTCGCGGCGGCTCAGCCCCCTTTCCTCTCCCACTGGGAGAGGAAAGGGAGCGCGCAGCGGGGGTAAGGTGAGGGCGGCTAGATGTGCTCATGTTCCACTGTGTAACATGAGTCACTAAATTCCCTGCTCTCCCTTGCAGAACGAACGAAAAACAGGCCTGGCTTACATGCCAGGCCTGTGGTTATAAAAGGCGCTTTGCGCTTTTCTCGTCAATCGTCGTAAAGCACCGTGGCTTCGGCGTAATAGCGCACGCCTTTGGCTGCCAGGCGTTCCTGCAGCCAGGCGCGCAGGCGGGCGCGCTTTTCCTCAAGGCTGAGGGGGGCGGCCAGTTCTTCCAGCGAATAGTTGACCCGCAGCGCCCGCGGCGAAACGATGAAGCGGGTGATGCCCGGCGGCAGGAGGTGCCCTTCCGCCACCAGCCGCTGCACCTGTTTTACCTTGAACGGCGGGAAAATGACCACCCCGCTGATGTCGGGGTAAAGCGTTTTCAACACCTGGGCGTCGTGCTCGCCGGTGCGGTCCAGCGCCGCGCGCCGCTGGTAACTTTGCACCGCGCTGTTGAGCGCGGCCACGGTCGCAATTTCGTTGTCTTCCGGCGGGGCTGAAAACACCCGCCCGTCGGGAAGGCTGACCACGAGCATCAGTTTCCGTTCGTGGAGCGCGGCCACGCTGAGCGCCAGCGAGACGGAAGGCCGCAGCCGGGGGACGGCTTCCTGCAGGCCTGCCAGCAGGCTTTCTGTGGGCAGGCTCCAGACCACGTGGTTCCAGGTGCGCAGCGCCAGGCCGGGCGTGTTGGGTTCTACGATCTGGGCGATGATGTGCGGAATGCCCAGCAAACGCACCGCCGTGACGCGGTTGGTGCCGTCTAAAATCATGTAGCGGCGGCTGCCGTCGCAGAAAGGCATCACGATGGGCGGGTTCTTCAGCACGCCTGCGGCGCGCAGTTTTTCCATCAGGGGGTGGGCGCGCTGTTCGTCATAGTATTCATGGGGAAAGATGTTAGCCACAGGCAGAATATCCAGCGTGGGCAGGATGTTTTCCACGGCGTTCTCCTCGGAGGCAGGGTTTAGGGGCAGGCATTTTGCAGGTGCTGCTGGAAGGTGCGGCTGAACACGTGCCGCCCTGAGCCGTCACATGCGGCGCGGAAGAAAAGGTCGTTGGTGGAAGGCGCATGGGCAACGGCCTGAAGCGCCGGCAGAGAGGGGTTGGCGATGGGAGCTGGGGGCAGCCCTGCGTGGCGGTAGGTGTTGTAAGGGGAAGCCGCGTCCAGGTCGGCTGCCGAAAGGGGGGCAGGCCACCAGCGGCCGGGCTTCCCGAGGGCGTATTGCACGGTGGGGTCGGCTTCCAGCGGCATGGCGCGGCGCAGCCGGTTGAGGTACACCGCGGCGATGTGGGGCATTTCGTCGGTGTGGCGGGTTTCCCGCTGCACAATGGAAGCCAAAATGAGCGCCTGGTAGGGCGTAAGCCCTTTGGCGCGCACGGCCTGCTGCCATTCGGGGGTGAGCCACTGCGCCGCCCGCTGCAGCATGGCCGCCACCGCTGCCGCCGGGGGAGCCGTGCGCGGCAGGGTGTATGTGCCCGGGGCAAGGAAGCCTTCCAGCGAGGCATCGGCCGGGGCCGCGATGGGGAGGGCGGTGTTGGCGGCGCGGGCGGTGGCCTTCAGGAACTGCTGAGGGGTAAACGCCAAACCGCTGGAAGGCACCGCGGCGGCAATTTCTTCCCGCCGCCAGCCGGGCAGCACCACCAGCACGGCGTCTCGGGGCGGCGTTTCCCGCAGCCGGGCGGCCAGGGCAACGGGCGTTAGCGGCTCGCCCAGCCGGAAGGTGCCTGCCTGCAGGTCGGTGTCCCAGCCTTTGTAGCGCACGTAGGCCAGGAACGCGGCGGCGTCGGGTATCAGCCCGGCGCGCTGCAAGTGCTGTGCGATGCGGGCGGCGTTTTCGCCGGCGGCAATGTGGATGGCCGCGCCCGCGGTGGCCGGGTTGGGCGTCAGCAGGGCTTTTTCGGAAGTTGCCAGGGTGCGGCTCAGCCGCCAGGTGGTCAGGAAGCCCAGCCCCGCGGCCGGCGGGCCAAAGAGGGCCCGGGCGCGGTGAATGTCGGTCGTGGCGCGCCAGGCCAGCCCCCCCAGCCCAAAGAGAACCAGCAGCGTGAACAGGCACCCCAGGCGTTTCATGGCTCGGGGGTGAAGGGCGCTCCGGCATCCAGGTAACTTTGCAGGATGACGGTCGCGGCGACGGCATCGGGACGGCGTTGCCTGCGGCGTGCGGTGCCCATCATGGCCCAGGCTTCCAGCGCTTTTTGGGTGCTGCCGGTTTCATCCCACAACACGACCGGCAGGCGGCTGGCTTTTTGCAGGGCGGCGGCAAGGTTGGCGGCGCGGCGGGCCTGCAGGGTGGTGGGCTGCCCGGCGGCATCGGTGGCCTGCCCCACCACGATGCGCCCCACGCCGTGTTCGGCTGCGATGCGCGCGATGGCCTGTGCGTCGGTTTCGCGCGCCCGGTGCCGCAGCACCGCCAGCGGGCCGGCGATGGTGCCGGTGGGGTCGGAAATGGCCAGACCGATGAATTTTTCACCCGGGTCAACGGCTAAGATGCGCATGGGAAAAGGGGCTCAGGGGGTATGAATGGCAACCTGGATGCGGAGGGGCAGCCAACTGACCCACGGCCACCAGCGGGGCCAGGGGGAAACCTCGGGCGGGGCTGCCAGCGGAAGGGTTTGTTGCAGCCGCCGGGCGGCGGCTTCCGGCGTGCGGCCGCGGGCCAACCGGCGGGCGCTGGCGGCATTCAGCCGGGCAGCGAAGACCCCGCGGGCGCGAAGGCGCCACGCGTAGCCGCCGCCGGCTCGCGGGGTGATTTCTCCGGCTTCCACTTGAACGCTTGCAGGCTGCAATGCCATGCCCGGCGGGGCCTGGTGCGTGAGGGCCAGACGGGCAAGGGCGCGGGCATCGTCGGGGGAAACCAGCAAAGCCCGGTAGCGCACCCGCAAGGTGAGGTGCAGGGTGTTGGCGGGGGTCGGTTGGGGCGGGTCAAAGGTGCGCTCCAGGTCGGCGGCGGGCTGCAGGGAGGGAAGCACAATCCAGGCGTGGGGGAATTGGTCTTTCAGGGCGGCCAACGCCTGGGTTGCCAGCCGCGCGCGCAGGGCGGCTTCCAGATGGCGGTAATCATCGGGGGCGGGGGCCGGAACGCCGGCATCGCGCCCGCCGGTGGCCGGAAGAGGGTTGTCTGCCACGGCCTGGAGCGCCAGCGGCCCTTCCAGAAAGCCGAGGTCGTGGGCCGGGCGGTTGGCGGCGCGCCCGCGCCCGACCGAGACGGCGTGCCCTGCGGCGCTGCTGCCGGGACCGGCCGGAAGGCGGATGCTTTCGGTGGTAAGGAAGATGAAGGTGCCGGACCGGCTGTGTACGCGTGTGCCCGCCGGAACGGTAACGGCGCGGGAGGTCAGGTTGGTGAAGGTCAGGATGGCGCGGGCCGGGGTTTGCGGCAGGCGGGTGATGCCGCTGACGGCTTGTGCGGCGCTGCCGCCTACGGTCACGGTTTCCCGGCGGGCGGGCAGGTGATACCCGGCGGCGCTGACGGCGGCATAGGCCGGGCTGACCAGCGCGGTGAATGTAAGGCTGCGGGTGGCTCGGGCGGGCGTCAGGGTGAGGCGCGCGCTGGGCAGGGTGAATGCCGCCAGCAGCAGCACGGCCAGCACGCCTGCTGCAAAAGCGCCCCAGCGTTGAAAAGGCCCAAGACGGCTCCACGGCGGCGGGCGGTGTGCCCACCGTTGCAGGGTGTAGAGGTCGGCCTGACGCCGCCGCCGCGGCAGCCGTACCCTCCGCCACCGCCAGGCTTTCCGCAGAGCTGTTTTCCGGTCGGGGAACACGGGAATGCCCGCGGCTTCGGCTTCCCGCCGCAGACGGTGTTCGCGGGTGAGGAGGGCAATTTGCGTGCCCAGGGCGTCGGCGGCGCGTCGCAGGCGCACAAAATCCAGCGTCCGTGCCACTGCACAGCCCTGTTGCGGCCACAAAAGCAGGGCCCGCGGCGCTTTGGCCCAGGCGATTTTGTCTTCCAGGGCGGCAAGGTCGTCTAATGGATCCACGGGAATCAGCGCGGTTTTCATGGCTGAGGGAAATTATAGCATCAAGCCGCGCCTTCTACCATGCGCCGGAGGGCGGGGGATGCACACAGCATCTGTTGTAGGGCACGATGCCATCCCGCCCGGCGACATTTTGGGGCGCTCTGCCGGGATGCCGTGCTTTTTCGGGGGAGAATGTGGTATAGTTTGAAAAAAGGTAATTACCTACCCAGACAGCGCCACGGATAGCCTTGTGCCTGTGAACGCTCACACAGAGGACACCCACACGCTTTCCTTATTTGCAGGCGCTTTTTGGAGCGCGGTGCCTTGGCACCGCTTTGGAAAGCGGCGACTCGTCGCCGCACTCCAAAGAAAAACTGCCGACAGAGGCGTTTTGCCGCCACGTAGGTAATTACGAAAAAAGTGCGCTGCAGCCCTGATGAGGCCTCGGTACGAAAAGGCCACAGATTCTGGATTCCGGAAAAATGCTGCTGCAGCCGCGGCCTGTTTTTGTCAGGCTGAACCATTGCCAGGAAACATGGAGGGAACCCCTATGCCACACCTGTTACTCATTGAAGACGATGAAGGCATTGTGCGTTTTTTGAGCCGGGCGCTGACTTATGAAGGTTATCAGGTGGATGTGGCCACCGATGGAGAAACCGGCCTGGCGCTGGCGCGGGCGAACATGCCAGACCTGGTTGTTTTGGACTGGATGCTCCCCGGCATGGACGGCCTGGAGGTGGCGCGGCGTCTGCGGGCGATGGGGGATGTGCTGATTTTGATGTTGACGGCTAAAACCAGTGTGGCCGACCGCGTCCAGGGGCTGGATATGGGGGCCGATGATTACATGGTCAAGCCCTTCAACATGGATGAACTGCTGGCGCGCATTCGTGCGCTTTTGCGCCGCTCGCGGCAGGAAACCCCCAAAGTGTATCGCTTTGCCGACCTGGAACTGGATACAGGCACCCACGAAGCCCGCCGCGGTGAGCGTGTGATTCCACTGACGGCCAAAGAATACGAATTGCTGGAACTCTTCATGCGCCACCCCCGCCAGGTGCTGACCCGTGACCAGATCTACGAGCAGGTGTGGCAGTACGACTTCGGCGCGGCCAGTAACTTGCTGGAAGTGTATATCCGTTACCTGCGCCGCAAACTGGAGGAAGGCGGCGAACCGCGCCTGATCCATACCCTGCGGGGTGTGGGCTATGTCCTGCGCGAGCACGCCGAGGAGTAGCATTCCCCCATGCATACTTTGCGCGCCCGCCTCACCTTGCTTTACGTGCTGGTGACCGGCGGCATGTTTTTGCTCTTCGGCGCCGCGGTGTATGGGCTGGTAGGGATTTTGCTCATGCGGCAGGTGGACCGCACGCTGATCCAAACCGGCGCAACCCTGGTGACGGAAATTGAACTCCGGGGCACGGGGCATCGCAAAGGCATGGTGCCCTCTGATGTGGTCTTGACGGCAGGCGTGGTGGTGCAGGTGTGGGATCGGGAAGGCAACCTGGTGATGGTGTCGGGGGCAACCGACAGGCGGTCGCCGCTTTCGGGGCGCGGATTTTCGGTGGCGCGCCCCACTTTGCTGACCGAACACGACGGGCGGCAAGTGTGGCGTGTGCTGGCCGAGCCGATTTTCTTCACCGACAGGCGGGCGGGCACGCTGGAAGTGGGAATGGCGCTGACGCCGGTGGAACAGGCCCGTCAGGCCGTGCTGCTTGCGTTGGCCATTGTAACCGTGCTGGCCATGCTGCTGGCCGCGGGGGTGGTGTTTTTTAGTGTTCGGCTGGCGCTGGAGCCGCTGGCGCACGCTACTGCGCTCGCCGACCAGATTACCCGCGCCGATGACCTCTCCCGCCGCATTCCGGTGCCGCGCGGCGCCGGCGATGAGGTGTGGACCCTGGTGCAGGCTTTCAATGCCACCCTTGCCCGCCTGGAAGCCCTTTTCCAGGCTCAACGCCGCTTTGTGGCCGACGTGGGGCATGAGCTCCGCACGCCGTTAACGGTCATCAAGGGTAATGCCCAATGGATGCGGCGCATTGGACGGCTGGATGCCGAGGCGTTGGACAGCATTGAAGAAGAGACCGACCGCCTCGGCCGCCTGGTGGAAGACTTGCTGCTGCTGGCGCGCGCCGAAGCGGGGAAGTTGCCCCTGCGCCAGGAACCTGTGCTGCTGGATGCCGTGCTGGCCGACGTGCTGCGGGAAATGCAGGTGGTTGCCCGCCAAAAAGGCATCACGCTGGAGGTGAAGGCCGACCGGCCGGTGCAGGTCAGGGGCGACCCCGACCGCTTGAAACAGGTGCTCATCAATCTGGTGGGCAATGCGGTGAAATATACCCCCAAAGGCGGGAAAGTTGCCCTCATGCTGGGCGAAGAAAACGGCCGGGCAGTGTGCCGGGTGAGCGATACCGGCCCGGGCATTCCTCCCGAAGACCTGCCCCATGTGTTTGAACGCTTCTATCGCGCCGATAAAGCCCGCAGCCGCGGGCACGGCTTCGGGCTGGGGCTTTCTATCGCTTACTGGATTGTGAAGCACCACGGCGGGTGGATTGAGGTGGCTTCCAAAGTGGGGGAAGGCACCACCTTTACGGTCTATCTGCCCGGGGCGGAAAAAGAGCCCGCCGGCGTTGCCGATGAGCCGTAACGGTTCGGCCCGTGGGGGCGGGAGGGCATTCCGCCCTACATTGCCTGCCACGGGGTGGCTGAATCGTTGTAATGGCCTACCCAAATCGTAGCGCCGGCAATGTGGGGCGTGTTTTCACACCGCGTTTTCCTTTGGCGCCACTGCCGCTGCGTTGACCCCGCCCCCCTCCCCGCATGCGGGGAGGGGAGCCAGGGGAAGGGTATGGCAAAGGCACAGCGCATCAAAACGCATGGAGGGTACCACAGCGTAGGCAGTTACGAATCGTTACGATTAGCCGAGCAAGTGTTTCAGCCGGTCCAGAAAACTGCGCTCCTGCGGCTTGACCTCGGCGCCCAGGCTTTGCGCCAGTTCGTGGAGCAAGGCGCGCTGGTGCTCATCAAGGCGGGTGGGGATTTCCACATTGACCACCACAATCTGGTCGCCGCGGCCGCCGCGTTGCAGGTGGGGCACGCCTTTGCCGCGCAGCCGGAAGGTGTGGCCGGGCTGCGTGCCCGCGGGAATGGGCAGCTTTTCGGGGCCGTCTACGGTGGGCACTTCCACCTCGGCGCCCAGCGCGGCCTGGGCGATGTTGATGTTGAGGTGCAGGATGATGTCATCACCCTTGCGCTGGAAGAAGCGGTGGGGTTTGACCTTGATTTTGATGTAAAGGTCGCCGGGCGGCCCGCCGTTTTCGCCGGGTTCGCCTTCGCCTGCCAGCCGAATTTGCGTGCCCGTGTCTACGCCGGGGGGCACGTCCACCACTTTGCGGACGGTGCGGCGTTCCACGCCCCGGCCGCGGCAGGTGGGGCAGGGCTGGGAGATGACCTGCCCTTTGCCGCCGCAGGTGGGGCAGAGGGTTTCCTGCACCATGGTGCCGAAGAAAGTGGTGCGTGTTTGGCGGACGCGCCCGCTGCCGTGGCAGGTGGGGCAGGTTTGCGGCTGGGTGCCAGGGGCCGCGCCGGTGCCGCCGCAGGTGTGGCAGGTTTCGTTGCGGGTGAAGCGCACTTCTTTCGCTGCCCCGAAGACGGCTTCTTCAAATTCCAGCGTCAGGCCAATTTGCAGGTCGCGGCCGCGCCGGGGGCGCTGGCGGGTGGTCTGCTGCCCCCAGGCGCGCGCAAAGCCGCCGAAGCCGAAAATTTCTTCAAACAGGTCGGCGAAATCGCCCATGTTGAAATCGGGCGCGCCGCGGAAGCCGCCGCCTGCACCGCTCACGCCCGCGTGGCCGAAGCGGTCGTACGCGGCGCGCTTCTGAGGGTCGGAAAGCACCGCGTAGGCTTCGTTGATTTCCTTGAACCGCTCTTCGGCGTCCGGCTCGCTGCTGACATCGGGGTGATACCGGCGCGCCAGCCGTCGGAAGGCGGCTTTGATTTCATCCTGGCCGGCGTTGCGGGGAACGCCCAGAACTTCGTAATAGTCGCGTGGCATGGTGTTTTTTCGTGAGAACATGGTCTCCGCAGAGGGCGGCACGAAGCGTCAGGGTTATCAAGTTCATCCGCTCCGCGGCCGCACAATCTGCGGAATCTGCGGTGCTATGCCGCCTGGGGCAGGGCTTCCTGCACGGCGTGGATGGCTGCCCGGATGGCCTCGGCGGTGGCGTTTTCGTCGGCTGCGGTTTCCCGCAGGGAAGCCACGGCCGCGCGGATGCGTTCCTGCTGCTCGGCAGGGATTTTCTCGCCCAGGTCGCGCAGCACTTTTTCCGCACCGTAAGCCACCTGCTCGGCTTCGTTGGCCGCTTCAATGCGCTCGCGCCGCTGCCGGTCTTCGGCGGCGTGTTTTTCGGCTTCTTCCTGCATCCGGCGGATTTCGTCTTCTGTCAGCCCCGACGAGGCCGTGATGGTGATGTGCTGGCTGCGGCCGGTGGCTTCGTCTTTGGCGGTCACTTTCAGGATGCCGTTGGCGTCCAGGTCAAACGTGACTTCAATTTTGGGCACGCCGCGCGGCGCAGGCGGGATGCCGTCCAGAATGAAGCGCCCGAGCGATTTGTTATCCTTTGCCAGCGGGCGCTCGCCCTGCACGACGTGGATTTCCACCTGGGTCTGGTTGTCGGAAGCCGTAGAGAACACTTGGCTTTTGCGGGTGGGGATGGTGGTGTTGCGGGGGATGATGGGCGTGGCGATGCCGCCCAGCGTTTCAATGGAAAGCGTCAGGGGGGTTACATCCAGCAGCAGGATGTCGGTGACTTCGCCGCCGAGCACCCCGGCCTGGATGGCCGCGCCGAGGGCGACCACTTCGTCGGGGTTGACGCCTTTGTGCGGCTCTTTTCCGAAAAACTTGGCGACGGCTTCCTGCACGGCGGGCATGCGGGTCATGCCGCCGACCAGCACCACTTCGTCAATCTGGTTGGCGGTCAGGCCGGCGTCGCGGAGGGCTTCTTCCATCGGCTGCAAGGTGCGTTCAATCAGGTGGGCGGTCAGTTGTTCCAGTTTGGCGCGGGTCAGCGTCATGGTCAGATGCTTGGGGCCTTCTGCCGTGATGGTGATGTAGGGCAGGTTGATTTCGGTTTGCAGCAGGCTGGAAAGTTCTTTTTTGGCCTTTTCGGCGGCGTCTTTGAGGCGCTGCAGGGCGTTGCGGTCTTGCCGCAGGTCAATGCCTTCGGCTTCCAGGAAGGCCTGCAGCAGGTGATCCATGATGGCCTGGTCAAAGTCGTCGCCGCCGAGGAAGGTGTCGCCGCGGGTGGCAAGCACCTGGAAGACGCCTTCGCCGACTTCCAGAATGGAAATGTCAAACGTGCCGCCGCCGAGGTCGTACACGGCGATGGTTTCGTTCTGCTTGCGGTCAAGGCCGTAGGCCAGCGCCGAGGCGGTGGGTTCGTTGATGATGCGCAGCACTTCCAGCCCGGCGATGCGTCCGGCGTCTTTGGTGGCATTGCGCTGGGCGTCGTTGAAATAGGCGGGCACGGTGATGACCGCCTGGGTGACGGGCTCGCCGAGGAAGGCTTCCGCATCGGCTTTGATTTTTTGCAAGATCATGGCCGAGATTTCCGGCGGGGCGTATTCCTTGCCGCCCATCAGCACGCGCACATCGCCGTTGGGCGCGGCGGTCACTTTGTAGGGGATGCGCTTGCGGGCTTCCTGCACTTCGGGGTCGTCGTATTTGCGCCCCATGAAGCGCTTGACCGAAAAAACGGTGTTTTCGGGGTTGACGATGGCCTGGTTGCGGGCCACGCGCCCGACCAGCCGCTCGTCTTTTTTCACTGCGACCACCGAAGGCACCAGACGGTCGCCCTCGGCGGAAGGGATGATGGTGGGCTCGCCGCCGGAAATGACTGCCGCCACCGAGTTGGTCGTGCCCAGGTCAATGCCAATGGTTTTTCCCATGAGAATGTCCTTTCTAAATCAAGTCATGATGTCGCGAGGTCACGAGGCCACCCTCTACTGCGCCACCCGCACCAGCGCCGGGCGGAGCACCTGGTCGCCGATCATGTAGCCGCGGCGCACGACTTCAATGATTTCTTCGCTGCCGTGCTCGTCGTGGGGTTCGTGGGTGATGGCTTCGTGGAAGCGGGGGTCGAAGGGGTCGCCGGGGTGGGTGTCCATCGGTTGGACGCCTTCGGCTTCCAGCACGGCCAGCATTTTGCGGTAAATGAGTTCAACGCCCTCGGCCCAGGCAGCGCCTTCGCCTTCGGCAGGCTTGTTTTTGAGGGCCAGTTCCAGGTCGTCCAGCACTTCAAGGTAGCGTTTGGCGATGCCGGCGACCAGGTCGCGGCGCGCCTGTTCCTGCTGTTCTTCCACGCGGCGGCGGTAGTTGGCGAAGGCCGCCCGTTCGCGCTGCCAGCCGTCCAGGTATTCCTGCATTTGGGCGCGGGTGGTTTCCAGTTCGGCCTGCAGCGCGGCGGTTTCATCTGCAGGTTCGGCGGCGCTTTCTTCGGGCGGGGCGGCTGCCGCGGGGGCTTGGGTTTCCTTTGCGGCGGCGGGGGAAGCCGCTTCGGCGGCGGTTTTTGTTTCCCCGGCTTCCGCGGCGGTGAGGGTTTCTTCTTGCGGGGTCGTCGGGGTGGTGCTCTTTTTCTTCTTGGCCATGGGTGGTTCTCCCTATTCTGCCAGGGTTTCGGTGACCATGTCGCTGAGCAAACGGGCGACAAAGCGCACCGTGGGGATGGCACTGCTGTAAGCCATGCGGGTTGGGCCGAGCACGCCCACCATGCCGGTGGCCAGGCCGGGGGCGCCGTAACGTGCCAGCACCAGCGAGCAATGGCGCAGTTCTTCCCAGTCTTCGCTGCCCACCAGCACCTGCACGCTGCCGATGTCGGCCTGGG
>Ga0256829_1002396_pt1 | contig 14004 bp, 18 predicted proteins | sample 131447metaG_FD_185979 | JGI IMG/M metagenome (GOLD analysis project Ga0256829, IMG submission 185979) | Hydrothermal vent microbial communities from Lau Basin, Pacific Ocean - 131-447 | ecosystem: Environmental > Aquatic > Marine > Hydrothermal vents | place: Pacific Ocean: Lau Basin | collected...
TCCAAAGATATCCTCCGCAGTAATACTATTAACACCAAAATCTTCTGGGGTTAATTGCTGCTCAAAACGGTTGCTGATAACTCGCGTAGCTCCAGTCAAGGATATTTCATCATAACCGTCTAATGCGTGTAAAATGGTGTAATTCTTTGCTGATTGCTGATACAGATAACCGTAAACACGAGCTAGTTCAAGATTGAAAACTCCAACGAGTTGGTTCTTCGGAAAGGCAGGATTCACCATAGGTCCCAACATATTGAAAAAGGTCTTTACGCCTAATGCCTTGCGAATGCCACCAACATTTTTCATAGCTGGGTGAAAAAGCGGTGCGTGCAAGACGCAAATATTAGCTTCGTCAAGGCAGCGTTTTAAGATGTCGGTATCATTGGTAAATTTTACCCCCATATGTTCCATCACGTTACTGCTGCCGCTAACAGATGAAACTCCGTAATTCCCGTGTTTAGTAACCTGCACTCCAGAGGCAGCGGTCACAAAGGAAGCCAGGGTAGAGATATTAAAGGTATTCTTACCATCACCACCAGTGCCGCAAAGGTCAATGGTGTTGTAATCTTCTACGGGAACCGCAATGCAGAGTTCCAAGAGCGCATCGCGGAAACCTTGAAGCTCATCTACAGTAATGCTGCGCATCATGTAGACGGTTAAAAACGCGGCGATCTGTGCTTCGTTATATTGTCCGGCAGAGATATTGATCAAAATATCGCGGGCTTCTTCTTTACTCAATATTTCCTGATTGATCAGGCGATTCAAAACAGCCTTCATCTATTCTTTATTGTTTTGGTTTAACCAGTTTTTGATCATGCTTTTTCCATGCGGAGTCAATACGGATTCGGGATGAAATTGTACCCCTCTCAAGTCGTATTTTTTATGCCTTAGGGCCATGATCTGCCCAGACTCATCTACGGCGGTGATCTCTAGATCTTGTGGGAAATCTTCGCGAGCAACAACCCAAGAATGATAGCGACCTACTTGAAAGTTCTTAGGCAAGCCTGCAAAGAGTGGTTCGTCATCTACTAAACGCTCTACGTGCGTCCCAACACCGTGGAACACTTGATCCAAATTGATCAGCGACCCTCCAAAAACCTCACCGATGGCCTGTTGTCCTAAACAAACACCAAGCATGGATTTGGTAGAAGCATAGCGTTCTACTACAGCTTTGAGTAGCCCGGCTTCCTCTGGTATTCCAGGCCCAGGAGACAAAACTATTTTATCAAAGTCGGCTACATCTTCCAGCTCGAACTGGTCGTTCCTCCATACGGTGACATCGTCTACAAACTCGCGGATATAGTGTACCAAATTGTACACAAAGCTGTCGTAATTGTCGATCACTAATATCTTCATCTTATAAATTTTCTGCGAGTTCGAGGGCCTTGTTCAAAGCCCCTAATTTGTTGTATACTTCTTGTAATTCTTTCTCCGGATCGCTGTCGGTCACAATTCCAGCCCCTGCCTGATAATGCAATTGGTGGTTCTTGCTCACAAAGGATCTAATAATGATGGCGTGGTTAAAGTTGCCTTTAAAGTCCATAAAGCCAATAGCGCCTCCGTAGAAACTGCGATTTATGTTCTCGTACTTTTCTAAAAGCTGCATGGCCATATGTTTGGGCGCACCGCTTAAGGTTCCCGCGGGGAAGGTATCGGCGACGATCTGCATGGTAGGGGTTTCGGGGTTTTTAGTTCCCACTACTTTACTCACCAAGTGGATCACATGCGAAAAGAACTGTACCTCTTTGTAGGTGGCTACTTGAATGTCAGTTCCATGTCGGCTTAGGTCGTTACGGGCCAGGTCTACGAGCATCACATGTTCACTGTTCTCTTTTTCATCGGCGGCCAACTCTAAAGCCAGTGCTGCATCTTGCTCATCGTTACCAGTTCGTCTAAAAGTCCCTGCAATTGGGTGGATCTCTGTCATGCCGTCTTTGACCACCAATTGCGCCTCAGGAGAACTTCCAAAGATCTTGAAGTTACCGTAGTCAAAGTAGAAGAGGTAAGGAGAAGGGTTAACACTGCGCAAGGCTCTGTATACGTTAAACTCATCGCCGGTAAAGCTTTGTGAGTAGCGTTTAGACGGAACTATCTGAAATACATCGCCGCGATTGCAGTGCTTTTTACACTGTTCTACCAAGGCCATGAATTCTTCGTCGGTTGTGTTGGTAGTAACCGATCCACTTTTTTGAAAGGGGTATTTTTTATTCGTAGTGCTGCGGATGAGCTGTTCCAAGGCGTCCAGATTGTCTGGCCCATCATAACAATGAGCGAACAAATAAGCCTGGTTATTAAAGTGATTTATGGCAATGATATTCTGGTAGACAGCATAGTATATATCTGGAATTTCAAGATCGCCTTCTTTTTTGCTGATCTGAATATCTTCAAAATACTGCACGGCATCATAAGCGATAAAACCAAACAACCCATGATTTATGAATTTGTAGTCCTCACTGTCCACCTCAAATTGCGCCGCAAAGGCCGCAATAGCTGCCGGAACATCGACATTTGAGGTAATGGTCTCTTGAGTCGCGCTGCCATCAGGGTAATTGCAGTGGATCTCATTATTAGCGACCTTGATGCTGGCAATTGGGTTGCAACAGATATAGCTAAAACTGTTGTCGTTAGCATGATAGTCGCTACTTTCCAAAAGCAAGCTGTTTGGGAACCTATCCCGCAACTGCAAATAGATAGAAACCGGCGTTAGCGTATCGGCCAGAAGCTGTTTGCTGTGTGTTTTTAAAGTAAATCTCTGCATGTCTTTAATAAAAAAAGACCTGTCGTGAGCGACAAGTCTTTGGTATGTTTAACGTATACAATCAGACGATCAGCCTCACGAGCTTGTGCTTTGAGCTGACCACCACCAAGTATTTACGTTTATTTGCTTCATTTGAGTTTCAAAGATAAATAGTCTGATTATAAATTCAAACCATCAGCATAAAAAAATCCCACCTTTAACAGGCGGGATTCTTCTCTTGGGAATGGATCCTATTAAAAGGATAGATTTACAGTCAAGTCAAAATCATCATAGATGGTCTTGTCTCCTAGATTGTCGAAGAAGCTTCCTGAACCGTAACGCACATCGAACTTAGAACGGTCAATAGTAACATTAGCTGTCATATTGGTTCCATCTTTAGTAATGTCGAAGGTGATCGGGTTGGTCTTTCCTTTAATGGTAAGATCTGCGTTCACCGTGTAGGTGTTTCCGTTTCTAGCAGCGTTCTTAACAGTTAAGGTCGCTGTAGGGAAGGCTTCAACACCAAAAAAGTCGTCAGACTTCAAGTGTCCTTCTAGTTTTTCTTTTCCTTTTCCTGCCTGAAGGTCGGTTACATTGATACTGGTCATATCGATAACGAATTCTCCACCTACCATGGATTCTCCGTCCATCATGAAGTAACCGCTCTTAAGGTTGATAGTACCTTCGTGCTGTCCAGTAACTTTTTTACCTACCCAGGTAATAGTACTGTCTTTTACCATAAGCTTTTCAACAGTAGAAGTGTTGAATGCGCTAAAGGCGATGGCTAGCAACAACAAAGCTGCTGTTTTTACGTGATTTCTCATTAGAGTTGTTTTTAAAATTTATGAATGTATGTTATTTAAATAGGTATTCAATTGCTCCAGTTCACTCAGATCTAATTGATTGAGCATCTGCTGATTGTTCGATTCTACAATAGGGTCTAAAACACCTAAAAGTTCAAGCCCTTGTTCTGTGATAAATAGTTCCACCTTTCTTCTGTTGGCGGCGCATATTTGTCTTTTGACCAGCCCTTTTTTAAGCAGCTTGTCTATTAGGCGTGTGGTATTGCTGTTAGGATCTACCATGCGCTCCGTTACTGTAGACAGATTGGCTGGATTGCCTCCCTGACCGCGTAATATCCGCAGTACATTATATTGTTGAATACTCAGCTCATAGCCTTTCAGAATACGATTTACCGATTCTTCAATGACCCGCGCACGATACATTAGGTTGATCACCGTTTTGGTGTGCAACTGCATCGGCTTGGTGGCTTTGATAATAGATTCAATCTCCATAATTGTCCTAACAACTATTGTATATACAAATGTATAATGAAAAATCGAATTCAAAACCTTTTTAACACAATTTTAATTGGGGGGTTAGTGTTAAAAGATTTAATCTACTGTTAAATGATTTTTGGTTGCTGCCGATATTGAATATTTTTAATGGCATTAAATTCAGCAGCTTGAAACAGTCCTATTATATATATGTCTTATTGCTTTTAGCATTTCCCTTGTTTTTAGGGGCATGCAAAGAGGAAAAATCCGCAGCAAAACAAACCACAGAAGCTACCGAGACCACTTCCGAAGTAAAGGCAAGCACCGGGGCGGCTAAAGTGCCCGTTTACAAATTCGATGAATTTGAACCTTTATTGAATAAAGACGACGGCAAAATATACGTAGTGAATTTTTGGGCCACTTGGTGTAAACCCTGTATTAAGGAGCTGCCATATTTTGAAACATTAGCCACCAAGTACGCCGACCAAAATGTAGAAGTACTGTTGGTTAGCATAGACTTCCCGAAGCTTTTAGAAAAACAAGTAATACCATTTATAGAAAAGAACCAGATCAAGTCTCCGGTAGTCCTGCTAGACGATACCGGCGCTAACGAATGGATACCCAAAGTGGACGAAAGTTGGTCCGGAGCCATTCCGGCCACTGTGATCTATAAAGGAGACGAGCGCAAATTCTACGAGCAATCGTTCACCTTAGAAGAACTAGAACAAGAACTCAATACCTTTCTTTAAAATGCAAAAATTTAAGAACATCGCAGTTGTTGCTGTTTATGCCTTGGTGGCAACCATTGGGCTCAGCAGTTTCACCAATACAGCCTCAGATGGCTACACTATTGGCGATAAAGTAAAAGACGTTCGCCTTAAGAACGTAGACGGAAAAATGGTTTCTATGGCAGACTATAAGGACGCCAAGGGATTCATAGTGATCTTTACCTGTAATACCTGCCCATATGCAGTTGCCAGCGAGGACAGGATCATTGCGCTAGACAAGCAGTTCAAAGGGAAAGGTTATCCGGTAATTGCCATAAACCCGAACGATCCTGCTGTACAACCAGACGATACTTACGAACTCATGCAGCAAAAGGCGAAGCAGAAGAATTTCACCTTCCCGTATCTCTATGATGAGAGCAGTACGGTCTATGCCCAGTTTGGCGCCAAAAAGACGCCACATGTTTACCTGCTACAAAAAGAAGGTGGCGATATGGTGGTCAAATACATTGGCGCTATAGATGATAGTGTTCGCGATGCGGCCGGAGTGACCAAAACCTATTTGGCAGACGCAGTTAATGCGCTGTTGGCTGGCAAAGAAGTGCCAGTTAAGGAAACACGCGCTATTGGATGTTCTGTAAAAGTATAAACTGTATTACATATTTAAGAAAAGCCGACTCCTTAGAGGTCGGCTTTTTTGTTTAGTCTTTCGGTTACTGCGGAGTGGAAATATTGCAATGGTCCACGGTTTTGCAAAAGCGGTTACGAATCTGGTAAGATGTCCTTGTTTGGGCATGCTTAGGAGCTTTTTTGTAAAAATTCTGGTGTGAATTTTGATGGTTATACTTAACTTTGAACATACTAAAAGCTCTTAAACAAAGTTTATTAGACTATGATCGACCTTACAAGCGACGCCTGGCAAGACCAGATAGCGCAAGACCCTGAAGCCGTTATTATCGATGTGCGTACTGCGGAGGAGATAGAAGAAGGATACATTCCGTCTGCTTTGCATATGGACATTTATCAACCACAAGCTTTTATGGAAGCGGTGAGTGCTTTGGACCCTAACAAAAATTATTACGTCTATTGCCGTTCGGGCGGCCGCAGTGCTCAGGCCTGTGCCGTATTAGAATCCGTTGGGATTGCTACCACTTATAATCTATTGGGTGGTTTTACCGAGTGGGATGGAGACGTGACCAAGTAAAAATTTAGAACAAATGAAACGCGCTTATTTATTTTTAACCCTTGTTTTGGCCATTGGAATTTTTCAGTCCTGTACCGAGACCAAAGCCGGCGAGATCCAGCAGATCACTGTTGAGCAAATGAGCGAAGCTCTAAAAGATAGCAGTATTCAGTTGGTAGATGTTCGCACCGGGCAGGAATTCCTAGAAGGTCATTTAAAGAACTCGCACAACATCTGTGTGACCGACGACGACTTTGCAGAAAAGGCTGCAACACTAGACAAAGACAAGCCTGTTTATGTGTATTGTAAAAAGGGTGGGCGCTCTGCTAGAGCCGCGGAGATCTTAAAAGAAATGGGCTTTAAAAAAATCTATGATCTAGAAGGAGGTATTGTGCTCTGGGAAGAATCGGGTCAGGAAACCGAAAAGGAACAATCCTAAAAAAGACGATTCTAAAGATCTTAAAGCCGCTTCATTTTGAAGCGGCTTTTTTTATCTTGCGCTCCATGCAGAGAGAAGCGCAATTCTATACGCTGTTCAATTCCAAAGGAACCAAAGTTACCCTTAGCAACGCTGGGGCCGCTATCACTGATATTCAGTTTCTTGATAAGCACGGCATACTGCAACACTTGGTTGCGGGTTTTGATAGGGTAGAAGATTATCTATCTGCAAAGACCAAGGCTTGGAATCTGTGTCTCGGGGCCAGTGTGGGTCGCGTGGCCAACAGGATCTCCGGCGGAGGGTTTCATCTAGATGGTCAATTTTACGCCCTGCCTCAGAACAATGGCATGCATTTGCACAGCGAAAGCTGTGGCTTTCAGCATCAGATCTGGACGGTAAAAGAGCAGACTAACAACAAGCTGATATTCGCCTTAGAACAAGAGGCCGGAAGTTGCGGATATCCGGGAAATATTCACGTTAGCGCTACTTATACCCTCAATGAGGAAAACCAATTGTCACTAGTCTATGAGGCCACTACAGATGCAACAACGGTTTTGAATCTGTGCAATCACGCCTATTTCAATTTGGCGGGTAGCGGTAGTGTTTTAGATCATCGATTGTATATTCCTACACAGAAATTCTTGGAAACCGATAAGCAGGTGGTGCCCACAGGAAAGCTGTTAGACACTAAAACACACAACAAGGACTTTTCGGTGGAAGCTCGGGTAGGAGATAGAATTGGGGAGGGCTTGGATCTGGCTTATGCTTTAGAAAAAGAGCACCAACCCTTGCGACTCTTTGCACCAGAAACTGGAATTGAAATACAGGTGGTGAGCAATCAGCTGGCCGTACAAGTCTATACTCCGCCTAACTTTGAGGGTTTGGGCTTAAGAGGTGATAACAATGCAGATTTCCCAGCCATTTGCCTCGAAATGCAAGGCTATCCGGATGCGCCAAACCGCCCGGAATTCCCATCAATAGTGGTACAACCAAATGAGGTGTATCGCTCCGCGACCACCTATAGTTTTTCGGTAATTAAGTAAGAGAAGAGTTTAGAAACGCTCCTGGATCTCGATCATGAGTCCAAGAATAAAGCACACTACGATTGTTCCAATTACGATGCCGCCTACGCCCATTTTTTTAGTTTTTTGAGTTGGTCAAAGATAGGCATTATGTCTCTTTTTTCAATGTCCTTTTTCCCATTGCCGCAAAAAGGACCAAAAAGGTCTAGCGACGCTCGCTCATCCTTGAAAACTACGCTGCCCTCAGCCACAGATGTTCGGAGTTCGTCCTCGGCTGCGCCTCGATACTATTCCTCACATCTCGTGCCAGCCGCTGCCAGCTTGTTTTGCTACGGACTCGCGAGGAGTCGCGTTTTTCACCGCTTCGCGGCGATTAGGTGTTAAAAACATTCCCAGACTTTATCCATAAATTCATGAATCTGGACTAAAATTTTATAACTTAGAGGAACATATACTCCCCATTTTCATTTCGGTTTAGGCCGGGTTGAGGGTGGGGTTATTTAGTTTCAAATTGACTTCAAATAGACTGTTTACAATTAATGTAGAGATTCTGATTAATTCAGAGCTAAGAGAATATCCTGCTGAAATTCATATTATAGATAGTGAGGTGGAAATTGTAGTTTATGAAACTGCTAAAACCGGTTTACTTAACGAATTCGCCAATTGGATATTTTCCAAAAGAGATTATAGACTATTTAAGGATCATGTTAAACTGACATTAAATGGAGATAATCCTGTACTCAAAAAAATAGATTACTCGAGATCCGAAATTTTGGGGATGACAACCGGTTTTAATTTGGGTACACAAAGGTCGCACGCAGTGTCAATTAAACTCAGTGAAATTGCTGTTCATTTATCACAGGAAGATGAAGACTTAGAGAATTCAAAGATATATTTGAATAATCAAGGATTTGAATTGGTTAAGGATTTTTATAGTCCTTTAAATAAGTTGGTTAACGATAATCTCGTATACAATAGGAGAGTAAACCAAGATTCATTTTATAATCTAGGTCAATCTCGTTTTCGTCCTGAATTTGAGTTTAATTACACTGATAGTATTCATGAGAGTATCACAGAGATCAATAAAGTCCCAATTATTACCTTTCATCATAAGAATGACTTGGATGAAATAGAATTAACGAATTATTTGAACATCGCTTGCAAAGCAACCTCTTTTTATCTTGGTATAAACGTAGATTACGACTATGCATGTATAAATTTAAAAGGGAAGCAAATATTTATTTTTAAAACTCCAAGCCCTCATATTGTTAAGCGCATTAGTAGTTTAAATCACTTGTTGTCCGTAAGAGGGACAGATGGATTTTTAAACCTCAATTGGGCGCAAGGTTACTTGAAAAATAGAAAGAAGTTGGACAAAATGATATCAAGTTTCATTCAAGCCAGAAATCTTGATCATAATTCTAAGTTTCTAGTCTTATATAATATTCTCGAGATAGCTTCCGCGGGAATAAAACGTAATTCTGAGGAGTTCAATTTAATTGTCAGTGTTAGAGAAAAAACTAGAATATATAAAAATGCTTTCCAATTATTAAAAGAGACAATCGTCCAGGATGAACATAAAATGTTTCGAAATAAATGGGAGTACGTGCAGAAAAAGCTCGTCTATAAACCAATGAAAAACAACATGCGACAATTCCTTATTGAAAGCGATCTGCCAGTAGAAAAATTTCCTGTAGAGGTCAATGATTTGTTAGAAATGCGGAATAAGATAACCCATGGAAGTGTTTCTAGTATAAATTCTCAGAAACTTATAAAGGCTAATCAACTTCTTTATACAATTTCGTCATTGTTAATATTAAATCTATTAGAGATTAAAGATTGGAAGTTTCCTGAAAGTCTATTGAAACAAAACGGAGTTTAGACTTTTTATTGAGAGTACCTCACTCCTAACCAATGTTGCCATCTCGATACAATTTTTGCTATGCAAAAATCACTCGATGACCGTATTCGAATTAAAAGGACGTGGAGCCGGGGATTGACTCAAACACTCTGTGTTTTCGTCGGGCCCCTGTTTCTGCGGTACTGCAATTACAACTGCCAATTTCTTCGAAATTGAGACTAAAACTTTACTCACTCAAAAGCGCAAGCGTTTTTGGACTCGCTTAGTTTTCGCCATATTGCAGTTGTAAGTGATCCTGGAGCCGGGGACTGCCGAGCGTTTAAAAAACATCCGGTGGATGTTTTTAGCGAGGCATAGGCCTGTCGCGCAGGAAGTAATACTCACAATTTATAAATCTCTCAATACTTCTACTCAAAAAGAACAGGTCTTCGGGGTTCGAATCCCGAAGGCGTAACGCAAAAAGGCTACCTCTCGGTAGCCTTTTGAAGTGGAGTCGATGACTCCATAACATTGACTACTCACTCAACTGTTATTAGATGTTGAACATCAATTAATTGAGTGTCAATTTCAATGTTTCAAAAAACCTCTCAAATTCGTTCAGGTCGCAAATATTCCAACGTAATCGAGTTTTGAGTACTGATTTGAGACAAATTTAATGGTATTGGGTTACGGTTCCTATTTATCACATCAGTATTCCCGCCAACTACAATTGAAGAGGATCTGTGATGGGTGATACTTGTTGTTATAACAGTTGGAATAATACTAATGGTATTGTTAGTTCCCCCGCGGATTCACTTATTTACCTATAACCGTTATATCGTTATACCTGTGGTGGGTTACGCCAACTACATTCTGTGATCAGGACCGTGGTGTTTAGGATCTCCCTTATCAATTCTAATCCGCAGAGATAATCCATAAATAACTGTGGTGGTTGTATCAATAGATATATATTGTCCTCCCCCCACGGGAGGAGTTCCTCCTGTATCAAACCTTAAATGGTGAAAAAACGGTTACGGTGATAGGGGTTCAGTACCGTCAAAAAAATATTTTTTCAAAAATGGAAGGGATTTGGGACTTATTGGTAATTTGTTATTGGGTTATTATGGGAATTCTTTCATTACTAATTCTTATCAAACTTATTGTACCCCAACACATTTTCTCAATTGACGATATCTGCACCAGTAAAATTCAAGTTTGTGAGTATGTCATTACCTACATTCAAGACGACTTAGGAGTCACTGTCGAGAATCTGAATATTAAATTTAACTATGAACCTAATGACGAGTTGAGGGGGTGTTATGATCAGGGAAACCATACTATTATCCTCTATCACCGTAATTTGGATAGTGTACACTTATGGATCCATACCCTTGTTGAAGAGATTCATCACTCGGTGTTCTTGTCAACCAAAAAAAGTATAATGATTTATGAGTTATACCACCGAAAAGTAGGATATGACAATAACCCCCTTGAATACGCTGCAAAAGTCTACGCGCGTAATAAATTCAAATCGATTCACAGAAATTTGAAAAAAAGTGGTCTTATTCGTTACAAGGTATAGATCCCTACAGTTGATTAGTTTCTTAAATCAACGATTTAAACCCTTTTGAGACGATTTAAAAGTACTTTTCGGTGAATCCGACCCCTTTTATTAATCCGACAAGAAATAATTCATTCTGCGTCCAAAATCAATGAGTAATTTGAGTTGGTCGGATTGATAGTCTAACTCTTGATCGGGAACCATTCCGAGATCCTGTACAAAGTACTCTCTCAACTGTTGTCGCTCCCACGGAGTTATTTCAAATTCGGTTGGAAGGTGTCTGCACCAGTAATCAAACCCTAAATTTTCTTTTGCACGTATCATCGATTTCGATTTTGTTCAATTTATTACGCAACGCCTCACGGATAACCTGAGACATTGAAACCTTATCCTCAAGGATATTTTGTTGTAGTCTACGATACTGATCTTCCGTGATACGGACGACGAGTTTTCTGTCAAGTGATTTTCTCATGTTAATAAGTATTTTACAATAAATACATTGCAATACACCTAAAGGGGTTGATTCTTAAAATTTAAAAGTGTATTAGTTACTAATCCCTTACAATTGAATAAATAAAAAACTAAAAAATCCTCATTTGATTAAGTGATTGTAAGGGACACTTTTTCATTTGGGGATTCATTTTTTAAAATATGAAAACAGATAAAAAATCATTCTTATTCTATCACTCATGGAAATCGTCTATCGATATAATTGACGATTCTACACTCAGAAAATTTATAAACAATCTGATCTCCTACGACCAAGGTGGAGAGGTGTTGTTGGAGTCAAATGAAGACAAATTATTGTGGAATGGTGTCTTACATGGATTGGACGCAAACATCAAAAAACATGAAGAAAGAGTTAAAAGGAATCGAGAAAATGGAAAAAAAGGAGGTCGACCTCAGAAAGTTGTTGATGCGGTGGAAGTACCCGCGGATTCATCAGAAAACCCAAAAGAACCCAGTGGGTTTTTTGGTAACCCACAAAAACCTGATAATAGTAAAAAGGTAATTGGTAATAGAGAAGAGGTAAAAGTAAAAACAGAAGAGATAATTGATAATAGAGAATTGATAAATCAAATTGGAAAGAAGGATATTGATTACGGTGAATTCAAAAATGATGAATTGAAAAGAGAATTGAGAGAAGGGATTAGAAAACAGTTTCCAAACCATCGTGAATTTCAAACAATCACTTCTCCTGAAGAAATTCTTTCCTGCAAGGAAAGAACACCTGATTACGTTTGGAATAAGGTTGAAGAGGATCTCATTAAAATCTCAATCCTTTCAGGTTACAGGTAACCTGTAGTTAAATTAAGGTAAAAGTTATATAAGAATTACCTTAATATTTTTTATATTTGTTAAAACTCAATCGCGTATGCAGTACAACAGAATTAAGTTGGTATTGGAGGAAAAAGATATCTCTCAAAAGAGATTATCTGATTTGATGGGAGTATCAGTAGTTACAATCAACGCGTGGTGTAACCAAAAATCTCAACCCTCAATTCGTACACTATTTGAGATTTCAAAAATTTTAGAAGTAACACCTGACCAGTTAATCAATAACAAAATCGGGTAATAAATTATAACAATCTATGTCAGAAGAACAGAGACGCCAACTTGATGCGCAATTGTGGGGGATCGCAAATCTACTTAGAGGTAAAGTAGATCCCGATGATTACCGCGACTACATCCTTGGGTTCATCTTTTATAAGTACTTATCTGAGAAACAACATTTATACGCAAATGAATTACTGCAGGGGGAATCGGTAACCGATTTCGAATTGGTAAAGGATCAGGATACACTTGACGCAATTCAAGAAGAAAGTCTTATTTCGTTGGGTTATTTCCTAAAACCTGATGAATTGTTCTCATCAATTACAAAAAGAGGTAATTCCAACTCTTACATATTGGATGATCTTCAATCTGTTCTCAACCATATTGAACAATCAACATCAGGTACAGAAAGTGAGGATGACTTCAACGCACTATTTGAGGATTTAGATCTCAACTCAACTAAGTTGGGAAGAACTCCCAACGCACGAAATGAGATCATCGTTAACATTCTAACCTATTTGGATGAAATTGATTTCCGATTGGATGAAGTCGAGAGTGATGTGATTGGTGATGCGTACGAGTACCTTATCGCGAAGTTTGCGTCAGGCGCAGGAAAGTCTGCGGGTGAATTTTATACCCCTCAACAAGTGTCTAAGATTTTATCTAAGATCATTACTACAGGTAAGACCAAACTAAAGAGTGTATACGACCCAACCTGTGGTTCAGGATCGTTATTACTTCGTGTTGCGAGAGAAGTTGAAGTTGGTGAGTTCTATGGACAGGAACTCAACCGAACCACTTTCAACTTGGCGCGAATGAACATGATACTACACGGGGTTCACTACCGTGATTTTGATATTCGTCAAGAAGATACGTTAGAAGAACCACAACATCTCAATAAACGATTTGAGGGTATTGTTGCGAATCCACCTTTTTCTCTCAAATGGAAGAGTGATGCGAACCCATTGTTCTCATCAGATGAGAGGTTCTCACAATACGGTAGACTTGCACCAAAATCTAAGGCGGACTTTGCGTTCGTTCAACACATGGTTTATCAGTTGGCGGACAATGGAACAATGGCGTGCGTTTTACCACACGGAGTATTGTTTAGAGGGTCTTCTGAAGAAGTCATTAGAAGATATCTAATCAACGATCTCAATTATTTGGATGCAGTGATTGGATTACCCTCAAACATCTTCTATGGGACAGGTATTCCAACCTGTATACTGGTATTGAAGAAGTGTCGCGAACAAGATGATAACATTGTATTTATTGACGCAAGTGGAGACGATCACTTTATTAAGGATGGAAATCAGAATGCATTGAGGGATGAGGATGTTGAACTCATCGTCAACACTTACCGCAACCGTGAATCTATTGAAAAATACAGTTCTGTGGTGACCCTTGAAGAAATCGAGGAGAATGACTTCAATCTTAATATCCCTCGTTATGTAGACACGTTTGAGGAAGAGGAAGATGTAGACTTAGAACAGGTGTCTCAGGAGATTCAATCTTTAGAGAAAGATCTGTCCGAAACGAATCAAACCATCCATTCTTACTGTAAGGAACTTAATATTTCAACCCCATTTTAATATGAGTGAGGTAAATAACATCCCAAGATTAAGGTTTCCTTCATTTTATGATGAATGGAAACATGACAAATTGG
>Ga0256829_1002397_pt1 | contig 14003 bp, 15 predicted proteins | sample 131447metaG_FD_185979 | JGI IMG/M metagenome (GOLD analysis project Ga0256829, IMG submission 185979) | Hydrothermal vent microbial communities from Lau Basin, Pacific Ocean - 131-447 | ecosystem: Environmental > Aquatic > Marine > Hydrothermal vents | place: Pacific Ocean: Lau Basin | collected...
AGGTATAATTGAAGGACAAGATTATAGATATATTCTCCCAAGCGGTCTTCATGGTGAATTTAGAAAAGTTGCTGAAGAATTTCAAAAAGTTTCAGAATCTCTTAAAATTTCAAAAAAAGTAGAACTTATAAAAGAGTTATCAGATAAGTTTGTGGAAATAGATGGAGGAGTTAGTGCTAATTTACAATTAGTAGGAGAGAATATTTTTGAAATTGGTGCTTCTTTCAAAGAAATTGCACAAAAAGTAAGAGCTTCTTCAAAACAAGCTGATGAAACATTTGAAAAAATGAAAGAAGCAAAACATAATTTTGAAATTTTATCTCAAAAGGTTCATGAAACTTCTAGTGAAGTAGAAGAGATGAATGAACATATTACCTCTATTTCAAATATAATAGAGCTTATAAAAGATATTGCAGACCAAACAAATTTGCTAGCTCTAAATGCGGCAATTGAAGCAGCAAGAGCGGGAGAACATGGTAGAGGATTTGCTGTAGTTGCTGATAATGTTCGCGAACTTGCAGAAAAAACTCAAAAAGCTACAAATGAAATAGCTATAACAATTCAAACTCTTCAACAACAATTTATGAGTATTACAGAAAATACAAATCATATAGTAGAAATTGGAAATACTTCTTATAAAACATTAGAGGATTTTGAAAAACTTTTGTTTACTCTTCAAAAAGATTTAAGTGATGTAAATAAAATTACAGAAAAAAATATGTTAAAACTCATTCTTGTAACATTTAAAATTCATCATATTATTTACAAATCAAATATTTATGCTTCAATTACAAGAGAAAAAGTTGATGAAAAAATATATAATTTAACAGATAAAAATTGTGCTCTTGGAAGATGGCTTGAAAATCCAAAAATTAGAGAAATTTTAAAAGGGTATAAAAATTATAAAAAATTGATAACTCTTCATAAAAAAATTCATGAAATAGGAAGAGAGGTTTTAGATGTTGTTAAGAAAGAAGGTGTTACTAAAGAAAATCAAGATTTTTATTATAATAAATTAGTAGAATTAGAAAAAGTAGCACAAGATTTATTTAAATTATTTGATGATTTAGTTGAATATATAATTCAAATAAATAAAGTAGATGAAATTTTAAGAGAAACTAAGGAAGTTTAATGTTAAGATTTGCCCCAAGTCCTACTGGAGATATGCATATAGGTAATTTAAGAGTTGCAATTTTTAATTATATAGTAGCGCGTCAAAGAGGTGAGAAATTATTAATAAGAATAGAAGATACTGATAAAGAAAGAAATATTGAAGGAAAAGATAAAGAGATTTTGGAAATTTTAGATATTTTTGGAATAAAATATGATAATGTAGTTTATCAATCAAGTAATTTTCATATACATCAAGAAATGGCAAAAAAATTACTTGAAGAAAAAAAAGCTTTTGCTTGTTTTTGTTCTGAAGATGAGATTGCAATTGAAAGAGAAAAGGCAAAACTTGAAAAAAGACCATATAGATATTCTGGAAAATGTGAATATTTGACTCCTAAAGAGGTGGAAAAATTAAAAAATAAAAAACCTTTTGTTATTAGAATAAAAAAACCAGAAAATCCAATAAAATTTAATGATTTAATAAAAGGAGAAATTGAATTAACTCCATTTGATATTGATAGTTTTGTGATTTTAAGAGCAGATTTAACTCCTACATATAATTTTGCTTGTAGTATTGATGATATGATTTATGATATAAGTTTGGTTATTAGAGGTGAAGATCATTTAAGTAATACACCAAAACAGATTCATATAAGAAAAGCTCTTGGATACGATAAAGAAATAGAGTATGCTCATCTTCCAATTATTTTGAATGAAGATGGTAAAAAAATGAGCAAAAGAGATAATGCAAGTAGTGTAAAATGGTTACTTCAGCAAGGTTTTTTGCCAGAAGCGATAGCTAATTATTTGATTTTACTTGGAAATAGTTTTGAGAGGGAAGTATTTACTATAGAAGAAGCAATTGAATTTTTTGATTTAAGAAAAATTTCACGTGCTCCTGCTAAATTTGATATAGAAAAACTTAAATTTTTAAATAAAGAACATATGAAAAAAATTAAAGATTTAGCTAAAAGATTTAATGTAAATAGTATTTATGAAGATTTGCTTCAAATTTTTAAGGATGAAAGCTCTACTTTAAAAGAGATTAAAGAAAAATTTGATAAAGTATTTGAAAAATCAACTGATGAAGAATTTAGTAGGGAAAGAGAAATTCTAAAAAAAGAGATTTTGGAAAATGAATTAGAAGAGAATTATGATGATTTTAAAAAACGTCTTCAAGCAAATACAGGGCTTAAAGGTAAAAAACTTTTTATGCCATTAAGAGAACTTCTTATTAATCAAAAACATGGAGCAGAGATAAAAGATTTATACAAAGCAATGAAGCCTTATTTAAAAGAAATTATTAAAAATAGATAAATTTTGTTAAAATTTGCTAAAAAAATGGAGTGTAAATGAATGCAATTTTGATAAGTATTTTGCAATTTATTAATTTGCTTATTAATATTTATATTTGGGTTGTTATAATAGCTGCACTTATTACATGGGTTCAGCCAAATCCTTATAATCCAATTGTAAGATTTTTATGGAATATTACAGAACCTGTTTATGCTTATATTAGAAGATTTATACCTACAAATTTTGGAGGAATTGATATAGCTCCTATTATTTTGATTTTACTTTTACAATTTATAGAAATTTTAATTAATAATATTATAGCAAGGCTATATTAATTGATTTTTTTATTTATTCCTATTTTTCTTTTTGCTTTAAATCTCTCAGCAATACTTTCTCATCCAAAAAGTTATGTAAGAGATTTTTATCTTACAGAATTTATGAGAGAGACAAATTCAAGTATTTTGGCTTTTAAAGCATATACTTCTTTATATAAAGTCAAACTTTTTAAGCATACAAAATTACTTGCAAAATTTCCTGAATTTCAAAATATTTATAGATGTGTAAATGTAAAAAAAGAGTATTTAAGGGATGTAAATATTGCGTGTATTTTAAATAATGGATTATCATTACGAACAATTGCAACATTAAATAAAAGTGATTTAGAATATCTTTATAAAAATTTGCCTCCTTCAAAACAAAAAAGTGCTGTTTGGGCATTTTTGGATAATAATTTTAGTAAGATTTTTAAAGATAGAGATTTGGGATATTATTTTATACTTGATTATCCAAATCAAAAAATAGATCAAAAAATAAAAGATTTATCTATATTTGAAGATAAATATTTTAATCTTTTTGTAAAAAGCGCTGTTATTCATCATTTAAAAAAAATACAAATTTCATTGGACCAATTAAATTATAAAAAATTTAATGATAGAGTAAAATGGTGGCTATTTTTAAATGCTTTAACATTAAATGAAGAAAAAAAAGCTTTTAATATTTTATATAGTATAAAATATAAAACTTCAAAAATATACTTTTGGCTTTGGAAGTTAAGTGGTAAAAAAGGATTTTTAAATGATTTAGTATCTAATGATAGAGTTAATTTTTATACATTATATGGATATGAAACAGTTCATAAAAAATTTAAAAATATAAAAACAAATATTGTTTATAATTCGGTTAAAAAGCCTCTATTTAATCAAACAAATCCATGGGATGTATTGAAATTTTTTAATGCATTAAAATATCAAAATCCCTTTACTTTAGCTAAAAAACTTGATAGTAATAAATCTATTGCTCTAAAAGCTATAGCTCTTGATAAAGCATATCATTATAAATATAATTTTTTTATAACACCTCCTGTATATAAAGACACAAATACTTCTTTTAGAGCATTTGTATATGCAATAATAAGACAAGAGAGTAGATTTATACCAGCTAGTGTTTCTAGCAGTTATGCTTTAGGGGCGATGCAACTTATGCCATTTTTAGTAAGAAGTTATAAAGGAGATGTGTTTAAACAGTTTACTTATAAACAAAATATCTCTATTGGGGTAAAACAGCTAAAATATCTTTTTAAACAATTAAAAAATCCTTTAATGGTAGCTTATGCTTATAATGCAGGTATAGGATTTGTTAAAAGAAGAGTATTGCCTAATTTTAAATATCATGGTAAATATGAACCTTTTTTGAGTATGGAGCTTATCCCTTATGATGAAAGTAGAGAATATGGGAAAAAAGTTTTAGCAAATTTTGTAATTTATTCCCATATTTTTGGTGATGAAAATATTACTTTACATAAAATTCTTAAAAAATAAGTTTTGTCTCTCCCCAATCTTTACTTTTATAAATTAATACATAAGGTTGTTTTGTTTTATTAAATTCAACTAAATAATAAGTCATCCATGAATTATAAAATGGATAAAACTTATAAGGTATAAAATTTGGTATTTTTGTAGTAACTTTTATTGGTTTTTTATTGTTTAGAGTTAATGAAAATTCTTCATTTTCAAGAGCATTATTAAATCCATTATATATTCCTATCAAAAATGTAGGATTTTTAAATTTTTTTGGATATAATGGATTTAAATAAACAGCGTCAATTAATGCTTTAGTTTCAAGTGAATTTACAATCTGACCTCTTTGGGTATATTTTAGTGTTTTTTCATAAAGAGTGTCTTGTTTGAAAATAGGTTTTATTGATTTTAGTGCACATCCGTTAAATAAAGCGGCTAAAATAATTAATGCAAAAAACAATTTTTTCATTTACAGCCTTTTTTTGGTTATTATATCATTAATTTTCTAAAAGGAGAATAATGAAATTTGATGTAATAGGCATAAATGATTACATTGGTAAATGTATTTATGATGAAGCAGAAGATGCTTTAATGGTAGATAACAAAATTGTTCTTGATTTTAAAAAGAGATATAAAGAATATTTGAGATATACTAAATTTTTGATTAATACACCAGTTGGTAGAAATTGGATAAGTTTTCAATTTATTCCTGCTGATTATCAATATTTAGAGAGAAAATTTGCAATTATTACAGCTTATAATCCAAAAGATTTGATATTAAATGATTTTTTAAATTTTATAAGAAATACAGAGCTTGAGAGTTTAATTAAAACATTAAAATATGATTATATGACAAGTATTGGAGAATTGTTTGATCATAGTGAAGAGAGTTTTATAATTTATGATATAGAAAAAAAAGATGCAATTGATATAGCAAAACAATTTGATCAAGATACTATTTTTTATAATTCAGGAAAAGAGATTTCAATTACAAAATGTGATGAAAATAGAGATATTTTAAAATATAATTATGAAAAACATTTTAAAGGATTTTAATGCAAGATTATAAAGATAGAAAACTAACACCAGCAGAAAAAGCAGGAGTTAGTGCAGCTATTTTAATGTTTTTTGGAGTAGGAATGATTATGGGAGGAAGTGCGGCTGGAGATATGCCTCTTTTTTGGAGCGGTGTTTTAATATTTGCAATAGGCAGTGCAATAGCTTTGTATCTTTTATTTAAATACAAACCAGAGGATAAAAAAGATTTTTAAGTGTATTTTGTGTGAAGCATTTTCTTTTAGTTTGATTTGTAATAAATGTAAAAAGTTATTAAAGCCTGAATTTATAAAAAAAGATGATGTAATAAGTTTTTATAGATATGAAGATATTGAATATTTAATTAAGTTTAAATACGAAAAATTTGGTAGTTTTGTTTTTAAAGAATTATCAACTCCTTTTTCTCTTTTTTCAAAAAATTATCCAAATAAACTTAATATAATTCCAATTGATGATAAAATAAATAAAGGTTATTCTCATACAGCAATACTTGCAAATGCCATGAAAAAAGATAAAAAACTTTTTTCTACTCTTCATGCTAAAAGTGAAATAAAATATGCCGGTAAATCTCTTGAATTTAGACTTAATAATCCAAGAAATTTTAAATATAGTGGTCCTAAAAATATTGATGTAATTTTAATAGATGATGTTGTTACCACAGGGACTACTTTAAAAGAAGCAAAAGAAGTCTTAAAAAAACATAATGTAAATGTGCTCTTTAGCCTTGTTTTAGCGGATTTAAGAGAATTTTGATATAATTATTTAAAAAAGGATATTAATGCAAGTTATTCCAGTTAGAATTGAAGATACTCTTGCTAAAAGTTATCTTGAATATTCTATGAGTGTTATTGTTGGACGTGCGCTTCCTGATGTAAGAGATGGATTAAAACCGGTTCATAGAAGAATACTTTATGCAATGTATAAAATGGGTATAACTTCTTCAAGCCCATATAAAAAATCTGCAAGAATTGTTGGGGATGTTATAGGTAAGTATCATCCTCATGGGGATTCTGCTGTATATGAAGCACTTGTTAGAATGGCTCAAGATTTTTCTATGAGAATGCCTTTGATTGATGGACAAGGTAATTTTGGAAGTATTGATGGTGATAATGCTGCTGCTATGCGTTATACCGAAGCTAGACTTACAAAAATAGCAGAAGAGTTGTTAAGAGATATTGACAAAGATACTGTTGATTTTATTCCAAATTATGATGGAACAGAAAAAGAGCCTGTAGTTTTACCTGCTAGATTTCCAAATTTATTAGTAAATGGAAGTAGTGGTATTGCTGTTGGTATGGCTACAAATATTCCTCCACATAACCTAACAGAACTTCTTGATGCTCTTATTTATATGGTTGATAATAAAGATGCAAAACTTGAAGATATATTAAAATTTATAAAAGGTCCAGATTTTCCAACAGGTGGTATTATTTATGGAAAAGGTGGAATTATTGAGGCATATAAGAATGGAAGAGGTAGTATAAAAATTCGTGCAAAACATCATATTGAACATAGAGGAAATAGAGAAATTATTGTTATTGATGAACTTCCATATCAAGTAAATAAAGCAAAACTTATTGAAAAAATAAGTGAATTGGTAAAAGAAAAAGTGCTTGATGGAATTAGTGAAATTAGAGATGAATCTGATAGAGAAGGTATTAGAGTTGTAATTGAACTTAAAAAAGATGCTATGAGTGAAATTATTTTAAATAATTTATATAAACATACTCAAATGCAAGTGAGCTTTGGTATTAATATGTTAGCTATACTAGATAAAGAACCAAAATTATTTAATTTAATGGATATTTTAAATACATTTATCAAATTTAGAAAAACAGTTGTAATTAGAAGGACTATATATGAGCTTAATGAAGCAAAAAAAAGAGCTCATATACTAGAAGGTCTTAGAATTGCTCTTGCAAATATTGATGAAGTAGTTGAACTTATTAAAAAATCATCTGATACAAAAGATGCAAAAGCAAAACTTATTGAAAGATTTGAACTTAGTGAGGTTCAAGCTCAAGCTATTCTTGATATGAAACTTGCTCGTTTAACATCTCTTGAAATTGAAAAAATTGAAAAAGAGTATAATGAACTTATGGAAAAAATTGCATATTTAACTTCTATTTTAAAAGAAGAAGAAGTGCTAAATAGTGTTATTAAAGAAGAATTTGAAGAGATAAAAAGGAAATATCCAACTCCTAGACTTACTGAAATAGTAGAAGATTATGATGAGATTGATATTGAAGATTTGATTCCAAATGAAGAGATGGTAGTTACAATTACTCATAGAGGTTATGTAAAAAGAGTTCCTCTAAAAACATATGAGAGACAAAATAGAGGTGGAAAAGGTAAAAAGGCATTAACAACTTATGAAGATGATTTTATTGAAGATTTTTATATTGCAAAAGCTCATGATACTTTAATGATTATTACAGACAAAGGTCAGCTTCATTGGCTAAAAGTATATAAAATCCCAGAAGGCTCTAGAACTAGCAAAGGAAAAGCAATAGTAAACTTAATTAATCTTGAAAAACAAGAAAAAATTCAAACAATTATAAAAACAAGTGATTTTGATGAGAATAAATCGTTAGCATTTTTTACAAAAAATGGAATAGTGAAAAGAACAAATTTGAGCGAATTTAAAAACATAAGAAGTACAGGGGTTAGGGCTATAACTATTGATGATGGAGATGAATTAGTTACTGCAAAAATTGTAAAACCAGAAGACAAAGAACTTTTTATTGTAACTAAAAAAGGAATGGCTATAAGATTTCCTGTAGATACGGTTAGAGAAATGGGAAGAAGTGCAAGAGGTGTTAAAGGAATTACATTTAAAATTGATGGAGATGAGGTAGTAGGAGCACTTGCTCTAAGAGATGAAAATCAAGAAATACTTACAGTTAGTGAGAAAGGTTTTGGAAAAAGAACTGAGGCAAGTGCTTATAGACTTACAAATAGAGGAGGTAAGGGCGTAATTGCTATGAAATTAACTAATAAAACGGGAGATTTAGTAGGTGTTGTTGCTACAGAAGAAAATCATGATTTAATGCTTCTTACAAGTAAGGGCAAAATGATAAGAGTTAGTATTGATTCTATTTCTAAAACAGGTAAAAATACTCAAGGTGTAAGAATTGTAAAACTTGATAGTGATGATAAAGTGGTAAGTGTAGCTAAAACTCCATCTGAGAAAGAAGAAAATCTATTAATAAATGAAAATTAATGCCGATATAAAAAGAAAAAGGTTTAAAATGAAAAGAATTTCTCTTTTTATCGGCGCTTTATTAATTACAGGATGTGCTGCAAATACTCCTACTGCTTATCATAATTTTACAAAAATACCACCTAAAAAAATTTCAAATGAGAGTTGTGTAATAGATAATACTCCAGTAATGAAAAAAAATAATAATTGCATAATTGTTTTAGAAGCAAAAGGAGAAGGAGTTTCTCCATGTAGTGGTACATGTAACATGGCTCAGTCTTTAGTGCTTGCTAGAAGAGCGGCTATACTTGATGCTTATAGAAATTTAGCTGCTAAAATGTATGGAATCAAAATTAATGGGAAAGATAGTGTTCAAAATATGATTTTGCAAAATTCTGAGCTTAATGCTTATGTAACAGGGCTTATTAGAGGAGCTAATATAGAAAAAGAAGAGTTCAAAAATGGAATTTATACTGTTGTAATGAGTGTAAAACTTGATGTTAAAAAATGGAATAAGTATCTTAATAATCATTAATTTTTTATTTGGTGATTATTATATCTCTTTTGATTTTACTTCTAAAAACGGGGTTTTAACCTCGTATCATTTTAATTGCTCAAAAGCTCTTACAAATTCAAATATAAGAAAAAAATTGATTTTTATAATTCCTGTTAAATCTAAAAATATTAAATTAATTTGTAAAAATAACCAGCAAAAAATTATCAATAACCTCTTAAGATATCAATTTTTTATTACTTCGAATGATAATGCATTTAATTTTAAAACAAAAGGTGTTTTTTTGCCAAAGCGTTTTGATATTATTATAAAAAATAACAAAGCATATTTTTATTTAAAGGAGTAAATTGAAAATAGCAATTGTTGAAGATGATATAAATATGAGAAAATCTCTTTCACTTGCTCTTAAAGAAGAAGGATATGAGGTAGTGGAATTTAGAGATGCTTTAAGTGCTCTTAAAAAACTTGATGATAATATTGATTTAATAATTACAGATATTACTATGCCAAAAATGGATGGAATAGAATTTGTAAAAAAACTTAATGGAAAGTATGAAGTCATAATGATTACAGGAAATGCTTCGCTTGAGAGAGCAATTGAATGTATAAGACTTGGAGTTAAAGATTTTTTAACAAAACCATTTGAACTTGAAGATTTAATTAATGCGATTGAGAGAAAAAAGGTTTATAAAGAAAAAACAAAAGGTAAAAATGTAAAAGTAGAGTTTATTGCAGAAGATGAAAATACTAAAAAAGCTCTTGAAATTGCAAAAAAAGCCGCTGTTACAAATGTGCCTATTATGCTTCTTGGTGAAAGTGGTGTTGGAAAAGAGGAATTTGCAAAATATATACATAAAGAGAGCAAAAGAAAAGGAAATTTTATTGCTATAAATATGAGTGCAATTCCTGAAAATTTGATTGAGAGTGAGCTTTTTGGATATGTAAAGGGAGCTTTTACTGATGCTGTAAGTGACAAAAAAGGGCTTTTTGAGTTAGCTAATGGAGGGACTTTATTTTTAGATGAAATAGCTGAGATGCCATATCATCTTCAAGCAAAACTTCTTAGAGTCCTTCAAGAAAAAGAGTTTTTTCCACTTGGGAGTACAAAGCCGATAAAGATTGATGTTAGAATTATTAGTGCTACAAATCAAAATATTGAAGAATTTATAAAAAATAATAAATTTAGAGAAGATTTATATTATAGACTCTCAACAATTCCTATTTATATCCCTCCTTTAAGAGAGAGAAAAAATGATATACTTCCAATTGCAGAAAAAATTTTGGAAAGTTCTATAAAAGAGTTTAATCTAGACAATAAATATTTTTCAAAAGAAGCAAAAGAAGCTTTAATAAATTATAGTTGGCCAGGAAATATAAGAGAGCTTATAAATGTTATAAAAAGAGCTGCTATTTTAAGTGAAGATAAAGAAATAAAAGAAAAAGATTTATTTTTAATAAGGAGTTAAAATGTATAATGTAGCTATAGTAGGAGCAACTGGTGCTGTTGGAGAAGAATTTTTAAGAGTTTTGGAAGAGTATAATTTTCCTATTAAAAAATTAGTTCCACTTGCAAGTGCAAGGAGTGTTGGTAAAGAAGTTGAATTTAAAGACAAAACTTTAAAAGTAAAAGAACTAACTTGTGAAGTGTTTGAAGAAGAGGAAATTGATATAGCATTTTTTTCTGCAGGTGGAAGTGTAAGTGCTAAATTTGCACCTTGTGCAGCAGAGGCTGGAGCAGTTGTAATTGATAATACAAGCTATTTTAGAATGGATCCAGATGTACCTTTGGTAGTTCCTGAAGTTAATCCAGAGGATATTAAACTATGGAAGAAAAAAGGAATTATTGCAAATCCAAATTGTTCAACTATTCAAATGGTAATTTCTTTAGCTCCACTTCATAAAGAATTTGGTATAAAAAGAGTTGATGTGGCAACTTATCAAGCTGTAAGTGGCGCTGGGAAAAAAGGAATGGAAGAGTTAATTGAACAGATGAGAGCTTTATTTAATTTCAAACTTGATAAAAAAGTAGAAGAAAGAGAAGTATTTCCTTGGCAAATAGCTCTTAATGTAATCCCTCATATTGATAAGTTTATGGATGGTGGATGGACTAGAGAAGAGCTTAAAATGGTAAATGAAACAAATAAAATAATGCATAGCAATATTGAAGTAGCGCCTACATGTGTGAGAGTTCCTGTTCTTAGAAGTCATAGTGAAGCTATTACAATTTATTGTGAAAAGGAAGTAAGTGTAGAAAAAGCAAGGGAAGTTCTTGCAAATTTTGAAGATATAAAAGTAATTGATAATCCAGAGAAAAATGAATATCCAATGCCAGTAATTGCAACTGATACTGATTATGTGTATGTGGGTAGAATTAGAAAAGATTTATATGAAGATAATGTATTACATTTCTTTAATGTAGCAGACCAATTAAGAGTAGGAGCTGCTACAAATGCTGTTAGAATCGCTCTTAAATGGATAGAAATAGAAGGTGAAGCATTTTTAAAGGATAAATATGGAAAATAGAAATTTTTTAGAAGCTATATTTGAAGGAAGTCTTTGGAAGAGTAGACTTATTGTAATTTTAGCTGTAATTTTTGGAATGATTGGAGGAATTGCTCTATTTTTAGTTGCAAGTTATGATGTATGGGAAATTGCAGTTGATGTATGTAAATTTTTCTTTGCTCATTATCATCCGGAGCATTTTCATGCTGAGATTATAAGTGGTATTATTGGAGCAGTTGATTTATATTTAATTGCAGTAGTAATGCTTATTTTTTCATTTGGTATATATGAACTTTTTATCAGTAAAATAGATGATGCAGAAGAGAGTGAGACAGGAAGTAAAATTTTAGCAATTCATAGTCTTGATGAGCTTAAAGATAAACTTGGAAAAGTTGTAGTAATGGTATTAATTGTAAGTTTTTTTAAAAAAGTTATTAATATGAATTTTAATACTCCTCTTGAGATGCTTTATCTTGCTGGAAGTATCTTAGCTCTTGCACTTGCTCTTTATTATATGCATAAAGGGGAACATTAATCCCCTTTTTAAAGGAAAATTATGAAATATATTTTTGGTCCTGTAGCTTCTAGAAGATTTGGAATGAGTTTAGGAATAGATTTAAGTCCTGATAAAAAAAGATGTAATTTTGATTGTATTTATTGCGAGCTTGAGCCTGCTAAACCAATTGAATTTTATGATAATCCTCCAAATGTTGATGAAATATTTGAAGAAGTAAAAAAAGCGGTGGATGAATTTAATTTTGATGTACTTACAATTACAAGCAATGGAGAGCCTACTTTATATCCATATCTTGATGAACTTATTGATAAATTAAAAACACTTAATAAAAAACTTTTAATTCTTAGTAACTCTTCTACTATTGATCAAAAAAATATACAAAATGCTTTAAAAAAGCTAGATATAGTAAAATTGTCTCTTGATAGTGTAAATGAAAAAACATTTAAAAAAATTGATAGACCTTCAAAAAATATTTCTTTAAAAAATATAATCAATGGAATTATTGAATTTAGAAAAATTTATAAGGGTGAGCTTATCATTGAGATTTTGGTAGTTAAAGGAATAAATGATAAAGAAGATGAATTTGAAGCTTTAAATGAAGTTTTGGCAAAAATTAAACCAGATAGGGTAGATATTTCTACAATAGATAGACCTCCTGCATATAATGTAGAAGGTGTGAGTATTGATAGACTTTTTGAGCTTGCTGAAAATATAAAAAATCAAAATATTTTTATTCCAACTCGTGAAAAAATAAACTATAAAATAGAGAATTTAACAAAAGAAGAGTTACTAAATACTCTTAAAAAAAGACCTTTTAGTGAGAGTGATGTAAAAAATATTCTTGATGAGCATACACAAAAAATTTTTAATGATTTAATTAAAGAGAATTTGCTTGAAGAAGTATGGGTTGGTGGTATTAAATTTTATAAAGCATATATATAAAGGCAAAAAATGAATAGAATATTTTTAGATTTAGTTAGAATTTTTATTGCTGTTGATATTGGAATAGTAGTATTTTGTTATTTAGAAGATAATAAAGTTTGGTTATATAATACTCAACTTGCTTTTTTTTCAACTGCTTTAATAATTTTAGGTTCATTTATAGGTTATAGTAATTCTGTAAAAAGACAATTAGAAAATGGGAATGTAGGAGAAGATATATTGAAAAAATACGAAGATCCTTATAATATTGATGATGAAGAAGAGATTGATAAAGAGAAATTAAAAGAATTAAAAAAACCAAAATTAAAATGGTATGAAGCAATTTTGTTTTCTTTTAAAGGAGGATTTAATTTTATAAGAATTTTAGGGTATGGATTTTTAATTTTTTCATTTATTTTTTTGGTAAAAAAGAATATTTTTGATGTATATAGTTTTTTATTTGGTGTAAGTATTGTTCCAGCAATTGCACTCATTTATAGTTTAATTATAAAAAGAAAATTTAACTAAGTTTTTAATGAAACATCTCTTAAAAACTGATTTAAATCAATGATTCCTTTATAATGATTTTCTTCATCCACGTAAGGAATATAGTTTGAATTTAAAATGCTTAAAGCTTTAAAAATATCTTTTTTGGAAGAGTTTGGAGTTATAGCAAAAGGTTTTTTACTCATTATTTCTTTTGCAATTTTTTTATCTTTTTTTCTTTTTAAATCTTTTAAAGAAATTATTCCAACTAATTTATTTTCATCATCCACTACAGGTAAATAAGTAACATATGTAAAATGAAATCTATCTTTTATAGTTTTAAAAGTATCATTTTCTTTTAGAGGTTTAATGTTTAATATATATTTTTTTAAATTATCTACAGTAAAAAAATTTATAATATTTTCATCTTCTATATCAATTCCTCTTTGAAGTAGAGCTCTTTTAAAATAAGACCCGTGCTCAAAAAAGGATATTAAATAATTGGTAATAGCCGAAGTTAAAAGAATAGGTAAAATAAATTGATAAGATTGGGTAAGTTCTATTATAATAACGGAACTTCTAAGAGGTGATTTTGTAATT
>Ga0256829_1002398_pt1 | contig 14002 bp, 12 predicted proteins | sample 131447metaG_FD_185979 | JGI IMG/M metagenome (GOLD analysis project Ga0256829, IMG submission 185979) | Hydrothermal vent microbial communities from Lau Basin, Pacific Ocean - 131-447 | ecosystem: Environmental > Aquatic > Marine > Hydrothermal vents | place: Pacific Ocean: Lau Basin | collected...
TGCATCATGTGCCACAGCGAGATCAAGCAGATCTTTAAAGGCATTGACATTTGTCTTTATCATCAGGTCTTGCTCTAACGCCGTCGTGTCAGAGATGGCAGCTTCATGAAAGATATAATCAAACTTATAGTTCACTTCCAAATCTAAAAGCAGATCTTTGTCATTGATATCGCCACTGATAACCTCACCGCTAAAGCCTAAAAGGTTTTTAAAATGTCCAAATGATTTCAAATTGCCGTTGCTCAAGGTTTCACCACTGCGAAAGCTGTCTAAAACAACCACATGTGCATCGGGATGATTTTCTTGAAAATAAAATGCTAAATTCGAGCCTATAAAACCTGCTCCACCTGTGATCAATATTGTTTTGTCTTTTAAATCTTCTTCAATGTATCGCATCTTCACATCCATAATAAATTAATTTTAATAAAATGATACCTTTAAATTGATTAACAACTATTTAAGACTTAAACCATTATAATGTAATCGAAACTTTATATTAAGGAAATAAAATGAAAAAAATCGTAATCGCTTCAATTGCTACATTAGCATTAGTTACAGCTGCATCTGCGGCAGTAAATGGAAAAGCATGTGCTGCATGCCATGGTGCTAACTTTGAAAAACACGCTATGGGTAAATCTAAAATCGTTAAAGATTTAACTCACGCTGAAATCGCTAAAGCTCTTAAAGGGTACAAAGCTGGAACTTTCGGTGGACCAATGAAAGGTGTTATGAAAGGTCAAGTAGCTCGTTACTCTGATGCTGATTTAGAAGCTTTCGCACAAACTATCGGTAAATAATTTCTGATACTTGAGTTGCCTTTTGGCAACTCATCTTTTTTTGACCTATTCTGGTCGATACTCTTTTTTCTTCAACTTCTCTTTTTTACGTTCCAAATTAGCAGCGTCATTCAAATCATCGACACCGTCAAACTTCACAGCATTTAAAAATTTCTCTTCATCATCAAACTGCCCTTTTTTAATCGCCCACATTAGTGCAACCACAGCAATACTCCCCAAAAACACTGATACACCAAGCATCATTGCAACGACCCAAGTACTCATACCTTAATCCTTATACCCAAATTTTATTCGCATCGAGTTCCCAACAACAAGCAGTGAACTCACACTCATCGATATCGCTGCAATGAGTGGAATAATATAGCCCGCCATTGCAAGAGGAATCGTGATACCATTATATACCAATGAAAGCCATAAATTCTCTTTTATCATCACAAAAGTGCGCTTAGAGATTCTAAAACTGTCATAGAGTGAACTAAATGTATCATTTAAGAGCACCACATCACTCACTTCAATGGCAATATCACTTCCATTGCCCATAGCAATAGCGATGTCACTACTCGCAAGTGCTAAAATATCATTCACGCCATCACCGGCCATCACAACGGTTTTCTCTTCTTTGTGCAAGTTTTCAATATATTTTGCTTTAGCTTCTGGTGTCAACTCTGTTTCATAACGTTCTATCCCCACAAGAGAAGCCACTTTTGCAGCACTTTTCTCATGATCTCCCGTGAGCATTATGATCTCTATACCCATTCGCTTGATCTGAGCTATTGCTTCTTTTGCATCCTCACGCGGCATATCGAAAAGTTCATAGGCTGCGAGCAGTTCTCTACCATAAGCAAAATAAAATTCACTGTTCTCACTCTTGCTTGTGACATCGATACCAATAGTTTTCATTAGTTTTGCGTTACCGCCTGCAAGCATCTTGCCATCATACATTGCACTCATTCCCTGAGAAGGGATGTTTTGAAAGTTTTGCAGTTCCAAAGATTCCAACGATGCATCATCAATATAATTGACAACCCCTTTTGCTACGGGATGTTTCGAATTTAAAAGCAGCGAATACAGAAGCGACTTATGAAACGGTGCAACTATCTCCTCTTTCACAACTGCCGGACGCCCTTGCGTGATAGTTCCGGTTTTATCAAGTACTAATACGTCTGCTTTTGCCATTGTCTCAAGCTGTGCCGCTTCTTTAAAAAGAATACCCCGTTTTGAGGCAATGGAGAGTCCTACCAAAGTTGCAACTGGGGTTGCTAGTGCCAAGGCACATGGACATGCAATGACAATAACGGCAATAGCAACCATAAAGGAGTGCTCAAAATTCGATGAGTAGAGGTACCAAGCTATAAAAGTGAAAAAAGAGAATGCTAAAATAATCGTAGAGAAATATTCACTCAATTTGTTTGCCAACTGCTGAATATGTGGCTTATTATTCATGGCATTCTCAAGTAAAGATACAATATTACTCATCGTAGAGTGTGCGTAATCTTTTGTTGCAACATACTTGATGTCTGCATCAATACTTACCGTTCCACTGATGATTTTATCCCCTTTTAACTTAAATATAGGCTCACTCTCCCCTGTAAGACTCGACTCATCGAAGTTTCCGCTCCCCTCAGCCACTTCCCCGTCTATGGCAACTCTGTCTCCACTATTAAGAACAATAATCTCACCGACTTTTACATCATTGACATTTTTGGTGACGATCTTCTCATTTTCAACAACCTGTACATCACTTACTAAGTGTTGACTCATAATGTCTAATGTATCGGCTATGCTTTTTTTGCTGAGCGCTTCTAGAAACTTCCCAATAAGCACAAAGGTCACGATCATCGTAACGGAGTCAAAGTATGCTTCTCCACTTTGCGTGAGGGTGATATATATAGAATAGAGGTAGGTCAGCAGGGCACCGGTTGCCACAAGGGTGTCCATATTGACCGTTTTTGTCTTCATACCATAGTACATTCCTCTAAAAAAAGGCCAACCACTGTAAAAGAGTACCGGTGTGGCAAGTACCCATTCTCCGATATTAAGAACATTTTTAATATCAGATGATATCCCTGTAAAATAGCCGGCATACTGCGCAACCATTATCGTCATCATATTCATCGTGGCAAAAACAGCAACAGCAATGCGAAGGTAGTAGTCTTTTCTCTCTTTATTCGCTTTTTCTTCCTGAAGCGATGCATCATACGGGTAGGCATTGTAACCAATGGCGCGGATCATATCAATTATTTGCGAGAGTTTTACTGTATCATCATCCCAAACAATCTTTGCCTTATTGTTGGTGTAATTGATATTTGTTGCAATCACCCCATCCATATTGGTCAGTGCTTTTTCATTCAACCAGACACACGCAGCACAGTGAATCCCTTCAATTACCAAAGAGACTTCTGAAAAACCATCTTCGTTCTTTTTGACAAAGCGCTCATAGAATGCAGGTGCATCAAAATTTGAAGAGTCTTCATACTGCTGTGAAGGCGGTGCAAGTTTTTCAGAACCGAGCTTGTTGTAAAAACCATCAAGCCCCTGCTCACTTAAAAGATGGAAAACTCCCTGACAGCCATTACAACAAAAGTAATGTCCCTCATCTTCTATCATCACATCTTTAGAAAATTCTAGATGGCAGTGATCACAGGCAACTTTTTCAGACAACTTGAAACTTTCCTAATGCACGATTTTTTTGCAACTCCTGCCATGGCCGAACATAGCCGTTCATGCAGATGTAGACACCGGCGATCTCCTGTGTCTCTGCAAATCCTATCGCCATACCAAGATTAAAACTCGCTTCTGATTTTTCAATGCTGTAAGGTTTCATAGCCCCTGTGAGTACAATAACTCTGTCATCAAAGATAGCATCTAAGAACTCTGCAGTCTCATCCATAGTATCGGTTCCATGAACGAGAACAAACTCTGCTTCATCTGATTCTGCGATAATGCTTGCAATGCGTTTTCTGTCTTCCGTGTCCATATCGAGAGAGTCTTTATACACCACGCCCGCTACCATATAGTGATGCTTTATCGAAGCCATTATCTCATCGATGGCATCGTTATCGTAAGGGACTTCAAGTACACCTGTCTCTTCATTATATCTTTTGTTAAATGTTCCGCCGCTGTTGAGTATTAACATCGTTTATTTCCAAATCTCATCTAAATTTTTTACTATTTTTGTCGCTTTTGACTCTTGTATCTCTCCAGACTCATCAAAGAGGTAGGTCTCACGCAAGCCGGCATTGAGACCCGCTTCAATGTCTCTCTCTTTATCACCAATCATTATTGAGTTTTCCAGATCGATGTCAAATGCTTTTGCTGCCTCACGCAGCATTCCCGGCTCGGGTTTTCTACACGCACATGCACCTGAGATGTCTGGATGGTGCGGGCAATGGTACACCTTTGCAATATGAATGCCCTCTTTCTCAAATTCTTTAAGCATCCATTGCGTGAGCTTGGAAAAATCTTCTTCTGAGTAAAATTGACGTGCGATTCCTGACTGATTCGTCACTATAAAAATCAAATAACCTAGATCCTGATAGTGACGACAGAGTTCAAAGATTCCCTCGATAAATTCAAAATTCTCTTTTTTGTAGAGATACTCTTTTTCTACATTGATAACGCCGTCACGATCTAAAAAGAGAGCTTTTTTCAAGAGCTATGCACCTACACCATCACCAAAAGTCTCTTTTTCAATGATGTCACAGATAATATGACCGATGAGAATATGCGACTCTTGAATACGCGGTGTAGAGTCTGATGGCACAACCAAAGCGACATCTGCCATTTTTGCCATCTCGCCTCCATCACGACCTGTAAGTGCCACAGTCGTAATGCCTTTTTTCTTCGCACTCTCAAAGGCTTTAATGATATTGACCGAGTTACCTGAAGTGGAGATACCGATGAAAATATCACCAGCTTGTCCCATGCCCTCTAACTGGCGCGAAAATACTTGATCATAACCATAGTCATTACCAATTGCAGTAAGGTTTGATGTGTCCGTAGTGAGTGCGAGTGATGGAATGGATGGTCTGTCAAAACCATAACGCCCGACAAGCTCTGCTGCGATATGCTGTGCATCTGCCGCACTCCCGCCATTGCCTGCTAAGATGGTCTTTTTATCGCCCTTGTAAAGTTCCACACACATCTGTGCCACTTCTTCAATCTTTTCTAAAAGCGCTTCATTTTCATAAACAGCCTGCTTTGTTTCATACGATTTTTTTATCTGATCTTTTATATAGTTTTTCATAAAACACACCTAAATTATTATCTACAAAATAATAGCATAGAATTGGTTAGAAAATGGTGATTTATAAAAAGGAGAAAGGAAATTTTTAAAGAAGTGAGTCAAAGAGAAAAACTCTTTGACTCAAAGATGTTAGAAAGAAAAAATTAGTCTATTTTCTCAGCTTTTTTAACATCGTAAAGAATGTCATCCATTGGGTGACGGTACATTGGCATTGCAAGACGTTTTTCATCAAGTACGTGACCGATGAAACCGATTGAACGACCAACGATGAAGAATGCATTGAGTGTACCAGATTCGATAAACTCATTGATCTCTTCTTCAGAATATCCAAGCGCTCTCCACATATCTACCATTAATATACCGATAGTACCATCAACGTTAAGAATAAGGTTCTCTTTTTTACTTGTAGTCAATGCTTCAACAGTTTTTGCATAGTCAAGAAGTGAATGACTAGGGAAATTATTTGCTGCATAATTCATAAGACCAGTTACACGTAAATCTGGGTTTTTCAAAGATTTAATACGGTGACCGATACCTGGAATTGGCACACCCTCTTTTTTCATATAGCCCAAGAATTCAGCAGGAGTCATGTTATTATCATCTGCATATTTGAAGTATTTTGCAGCACCGTCAATTGCACCACCAAAACGTGGACCGATTGTTAAAAGACCAGTTACAAGTGACTCAACAACAGATTTTCCTGCACGAGCCGTTACTTTTGCATTGTGTGCACCTGATACTGCCGGACCATGGTCAGCAACAGTCTTAATTACAGTCTCGATGAAGTCCGTAGCCCATTTTGGATACTGTTTTTTGAACCATAGAAGGGAGATAACATCACCGATTCCTTTACCAGTATCTGGAGTAGCAACAGAAGAGATTGGGAAACCTGCATATGTCGCTTCTTCACCTCTGTCATCAGAGATTGTACAGATAAAGTTCTTAGGACGGCGTACTTTTGGTACGATGTTAATTTCAGGCTCTTCGATCTCACCGATGACACCTTTCGCTTTAAGATCTGTATATACTTCATGAATTGTTTTTGGTAAGTCATTAAATGTTGCAGGAACGTGAATACCTGCTTCTGCCATTGCTTTGTTTTTCGCTTCAGCAGTTTCCATATCACCATTTGCAGATGCACCTGCGTGACCGAACTGAACACCTGAATCATAATACTTAGCAATAGTACCAATACACCATGCGATGATAGGTTTTGTGATTTTTCCACTTTTTACAGCTTCGATCACTTTGTACTCTTCAGTACCACCAACTTCACCAAGAAGAATCATGTATTTTACATCTGGATTTTGCTCCATTCTTAAAAGGTTGTCAATGAATACAGAACCAACAAATCTGTCACCACCGATAGCAACACCTTCAGCGATACCATCAGCATTGATAGCGATGATGTTTGAGAGTTCGTTAAAAAGACCACCTGAACGCGTTACAAGTCCACAAGAACCGGCACGGTGTAGTTTAGAGTTGATGATATTCTCAATAGTTCCACCGATGTTTGCAATTTTAAATGCACCCGGAGCGATAGCACCAACAGTTGCAGGCCCAATTACAGTAACACCAAGTTCACGAGCGTATGCATTCATACCACGAGCAAGTCTTTCAGGAATACCTTCAGCAGTGATCATGATAGTTTTGAAACCACCAAGATTCAGTGCTTCCATAGTTACATCATATGCAGTTCTGAATGATGCAAAGTTTAAAAGTACATCTGCTTGCGGCTGTGCAGCTTTCGCTTCTGTTGTACTTTTATAAAGAGGAATCATAATTTCATCCCCACCCCAGAAGAATTTCTCAAATTTGTTACTGCTTGTAGGAGCTACGATAGCTGCAACAGATGGAGTTTCTCTTTTGATTGTATAGTCATAATCAAGCATTCTTTGAATAGCAGTTTTGTTGTTATTCCAGAAAATTGCTTGTGTGTCTCTTGTAAATAATTTACCCATCTTTTCTCCTTACTTCTCTTCTAATGCCATACGCACGATGTCTGTTACGTGTGTTTCTGGTCCATAAACATGAATCTCTAAACCTAATCTGTCAGCTGCTTCTTTGATGTCTTTTAAACCTTTTTCATAGTTTGGTCCACCACGACGAACGTAGATTTTAACGCCAACTTCTTTCATTTTTTCAGCATACTCTTCAAATGCTTGAATGATACCTGTAAATGTTTTTGCAACATCTGTAAAGTTTGCGATAGCTCCACCAATGATTAAGATCTTATCACGACCTTTAGGATCTTTTTCTCTTGTCATAAGATCTAAGATAGTCTCAGCATAGAATTTTGTCTCACCAGTAGTTGGACCACCAGAGTACTCACCATAGTTCGCAAGATCTTCAATACCTGCAAAGTCAGCGATCGTATCAGCATATACAACTGATGCACCACCACCGGCAACCATAGTCCAGATTCTTGCCTCTGGTTTAAGAAGTGTAAGTTTCAAGGAAGCACCTGTTTTTGCATCTGCTTCTTCAATAGCTTCAACTTCAGGAGATTTTGACTCCATACCAAATGCAGTAGGATACTCAACATCACCCCACTCTTCTACCATCATGAAACCTGCTGTATCATCAAGTTTTGCAACCATATCTAAAAGCTCGATTTTTGTTCCTTGCATTACAAACGGGTTGATCTCAAGGTATGCGAAGTTAAGCTCACGGTATGCTTTAAAGAAACCGATCGCGAATTTTGCGAAGTTCTCTTTGTCTTCTTCTTTTACGTCAGCAGGAATGTTTGCCTTGATTTTCTCAGCGATCTCTTCTTCAGTTGCAGTAATCGGGAATGCTACTTCGTTTACTTTTTCATCCCAACCTTCTTCAACTTCCATACCACCTTCAGCAGACATATAAAGAACATCTTCATCACCAACAACAGTTGCAGAGATGTAGTACTCTTCTGACTGATCATGCGGAGTGAACGGCTCAACGATAAAGTGAGTTAATCTGTCAACTTTTGGCTCACCAGTAGGAGTGTCACCATCAAATGAAAAATAAACAGCAACATCTTCTTTTGCTTTTTCATCGATCCAAGCAGCAGCTTTTTCTAAAGTTACATCACCTGGTTTTTGATCTTTAAAAAGAACTAAATTATTTTTACCACGTTTACCAAACAACATATCTGGTTTTACAACTAATGGTTTCTCTTTTAACCATGGTTTTTCTTCTGCAAGTTTAAGCAGTTCAGCACCTGATGTTACTAAAACTGTCTCATATGCATAAGTAAAATCTGGAAAATATTTTTTCCAATGTTTTGCTAAAATTGACTTTGCGTCATATTCTCGTATCGCTTTTTGAGCCATAGAAACTCCCTATTTTGATATTTGTGGGTAATTCTAGCATAAACTCATTTAATAAATATCTTTGCTTTATCTTAACTTTCTAATTGCCCTGTTTATTGTTTAATTTTGTAACAGTAGCTTTATAAAGAATTTTATTTTTGTAACGTATGGTTACATCTGCTTCTGATTCACTTTGAAAAGGCAGTTCTTTTAAATTGTTTTTTGTGCATTTGTCAATGCCATAAAAACGTAGTCTTCTTTGCATCTTTGCATCTGTCTTTACACAATGTATGCCTTTTGATTGTAACGCTTGTGCAAGTTCTTTGGCAATATTAACATTGTAAGCAAAGTTCTTTTTAGGGTTATCAAGAATTAAATAAAGCTCTTTGTTAAAAAAGACCAATAAACTGTTGAGTATCAACAAAACAAAAGCCAATATAAAAATAGCTCTATACCCTCTTCTATGCTCTTTTAGGCGTACTTTATAAGAGCTTGCAAAAGTTTGTGCTGCCAAAGGCAAAGCGACAATCAAGTAAGGAGCAAAATGTTCTATATCCACTTTTTGTCGAAAGGAGATAAGTAGAGAAAAAAGCAGCGCAGTCGAAGCGATGTACCAAAGTTTGTCTTTTTTGTCTGCCAGGTAGCGTCTATAGAGTACATAGAAAAGATAGATGAAGATAACCGGTGTAAAAATTGCACTGTAAACACCGATAGTATCTAAAAAATGCCCACGAGGAAAACCATAAATATCAAAGCCATAGAGATAGGAAGAGAGAAAAAAGAGTGCAATATTGTAAGCGAACTCTCTTTTTTGTTTGTTAAACAAATAATAAAATGCAAGTCCCAAAAAGAGGTAGACAAAGCCTACATCGATGAGTGCATAGATAAAAAGCAAAAGATTTATAAAGAGCTTGGAACATCTCTCTTCAAGATAGAGATACAGAAGTAGACCAAAGATGATAAATCCTGCATGGTTGACCATCACAGCAGAGCTGATAACACCGGGTAGTAAAACAAATGTGAGTAGCAGCCAAAGTCTGTTTCTCTCTTCTTTTAAATAACGTCCCGATATAAGGTAGATAAGCACAGCACTCAGCAAGTGCAAAAGAATAAAGACAAAACGCAGTCCAAATTCATTATGACCGAAGAGGGCTAGAGAGCTTTTTACTAAAAGTTGTAAGAAGGAAAAAGGCCCATAGAGAATGCTCGCTCCACTTGAAGATATGGAGAGATGTGAGGCCTCATACAAGAGAACAAATGCATCTATTCCTAAAATCAGAAATAAGATGATTCTATATTTCATAATTTTAAGAAGTTTCCTATCATCTCATGACCATATTCACTCATGATGGACTCTGGGTGAAACTGTACACCATAGATATCTTTGTCTTTGATTTTCAGTGCCATGATCTCTTCATCATCCGTCGAATAGGCCTTTGGCTCGATCACATCCGGCAAAGTGTTTTTATCGACGATCAAAGAGTGGTAACGCGTTGCAACGAACTCACGTGGCAGATCTTTAAAGATCGCACATTCGGAATTTTGCTTCATAGTCGATGTCTTACCGTGCATCATATTCTTCGCACGTACGACATCCCCACCAAAGACCTGTGCAATGCTCTGATGCCCAAGACAGATGCCTAAAATCGGCACCTTGTCTTTAAAATGCTTGATGACATCGAGCGTAATACCCGCTTCATAAGGAGAAGCAGGCCCGGGAGAGATAATGATCTTTTCAGGATGCAGTGCTTCGATCTCCTCCACACTCATCTCATCATTTCTAATAACTTTCAGATCCGCTCCAAGCTCACGGCAATACTGCACTATATTATATGTAAAACTATCATAATTATCTATCATTAAAATCATAGTGCTATTATACATTTTTTTATTTAAACAAACTCTACCTTCGAAGCCAGAAGATTAAAATAATACATCTGCATCATTGCAACTAACTTACTTTTAGGGTTTTAATTCTTTAATTTGCTCTTTGCCACTCATAGGGATAGTGACTATTTTTTTAGCATTTAAATCCATCTTATTTAAGTCCACCATTCTGATTTGAGAATTATTATAAGTACGGAAGTAAAACTTCTTCGCTTTTAAATCACTAGCACTTGTCCATGTTGTAAAGTCTGCAATGACATTACCATGTTTATCTTTATGTGGCTCTCTTGCAGAACCTTTTGGAATGTCAAAGTTGTTCAAAATATGAAATGCCTCAATCACGGTCTCTTTTCCATTAGATGTCGGAAGAATTGATGTTGAAAAAGCGACTGCTCTTACAAAACGAGACGGCGGTGTGAAATCACCAGGAAGTCCGACCATACCAGCACCCATACCAAAAGGTTTTAACTCAATACCGCCAACTTTTCTGGTCTTAGGCTGTGTAGCACCCAGATTTGGATAATTTCTCAAATTTGTCATATGCCAGTCAAACGAAGGAGAGTTTGTCAAAACACCAAGAGGATTATCAAATACATTCAATTTTCCTTTTAAGTATTCGATGACAATACTTTTTCCACTTGCATCTGTGACTAAAAAGTGCACTGGTGGCACAAATCCCCACTCTTTAAATACAACTGCGGGAACAACAATATTTTTAATATTCTTTTTTACCTCTTGAGTCGTTGCAAAATTTTCAAGTATGTATGAACCTAGTTCCCATACTGCAAGTGTATTTTTTGCATCACTCTTTTTATAAGGCATATAGACAGCTGTTGTTGGATGATAGAAGAGTCCCATAGAGAGACCTTTTTCATTGAAGCCATCAAAAATCCAAGGCACTCCTGAGCCATTTGCACCAATGGATGCATACTTAGATGTCCACTTCTTCCCATTTTTGCCATCTGGCGTAGTTCCTTGACGTTTGTATCCACGAGGAACAACCAAAACATTTGAGTCTAAATCCACTGCAAACTCCAAAGTACGTGCATGCACAACACTTCCGTCTTTGCCTTTTAATGTGATTCCCGTACAGGCATCACTCATACTTGCAAACAGCATCGCTGCTAAAGCAAAACTTGTTATATATCTTTTAAACATCTTCTCTCCTTTAATAAATCACACAAACTACTTTTATACTCTACAGATCCCCAAAAGGGTTTTTGATGATGAAGTTTGCCTGAAGCATAATAGTATCTTCCGATGTAATATAATTAGGTTTCACTACCGCCTTTTGATACTCTGCCATTAGCTGCACCGGCATTGGTCCTATTTTTACCATTTTTCCAACTCCAAAAGCTAAAGGTAGAGTGAGCTTATTACCACTTTTAGCATTCCAATTATATGTAATATGCGGGCTTGCACGCAGCTGCCAAGCGTGAGGAAGGTTGTAGATGATAAAATACTGTATATCGGTATGATTTGCCATTCTTACATTCTCTGTTCCATCATCAGTTATACCCCACCAGTGCTGTATGTGAGTTCCAATAGTCCAATCTTCATTTGCATACAGAGCCAATGCTGTCGGTCCTGCTTGGTACTGATGTGAAGCCACTGTCTTGTGCTGTGATGTTGGGAAAATAAAAGTTGCTCCAATACCATAAGACCACCCTTTCATCTTCACTACACCGACACCCATAGGTAAAATCAAGTCACCTAATTTTGCTTCTCGATCTGTTCCAAATACTATAGGATGTTGAGGATTATCTACATTAAAAGCATGATTAGTAGGGGCATTTATGTAAGTAAATACAGGTCGAGCAAATGCTGTCATACCATTTTTTAAAGGTATCGGCAGTACAGGCTGAAAAAGTGTTGTGTTAATATGATCTTCACCCGATACATTATTTACATTGGCTTTCACTGTTGTATAGTTGTTTTGAAATGACAAGTTCCAAATCTGAGCAAGAGGATTTGACATCTCTTTAGAGAGCTCCTCCATTGTTTTTTCTTTTGCCATCAGGGATGTTGCAAGCAGTGAAACTGCTACAAATCCACCTACGAGTATTTTTTTCATTTATTTCCTTTATATAATTTGATCATCTATATTATCATTTACCTTTACAAGGACAGTGGAATCATTTGTGTTCGTATAGCTTGTATACGTTCCATCACTACTTCCTTTCTCCCAACCATCAGCAGTTGAAAAACTCACTTTATCATTTGTGTCATTACCTTCTATAGTCAATGTATTATTAGTATCAGTCGAATTAATAACATCACTTAAACTTAAAGTCCCCAAATCGTGATCCCCTTTGATGCTCAAATCTATCGTCTCAATGTTACTTAGTTTCGCAAAATCAACACTTACACTATCAAAGATAATGATTCTGTCATTTCCAGCACCACCATCAATGGCATTAGTATCGTTGTAGCCAAGTACATCATCATCTACAGTTGCACTTATGCCACTCTCATCAATTGTTCCATCACCTTTAAAAGTTAAAGTAGCACCGTTGACATCTTCATATACATTTGTAGCACCCTCTTGTGCCCAGACATTATCTCCTTTATTTTGAATGTTGATTGTATCACCTGTATCACTCTCGATTGTAAGAGCATCTCTAGCGTCTGTCATCGCCTCGACATCTGTAGAGTTAAGCGTTATAGTATGATCACCATGCTCTGTTAGATCAAGTCTCTCTATATTTTTAGTGAGCGTATCATCTAAAGCAGTAAAATCTATGCCTGTATTGTTCCAATCTGTTCCAAAGAGAAGAGTATCATCTCCTGAACCTCCCTCTGTTCCTTTAAGGTCAAAGAGTAAAATATCATCCTCAGCACTGTGTGGTTGCTGCGTTATTGTCATTGTGAAAGTATCTGATGTTACAGCCGATGTATCTGCATTACTCTTTTCAACTGTACTGAGCCCAACTGTTACATCTCCACTAAAGTCATTTTGCATAACACTTAGTTGTTTGATGCTGTTGTAATCTACCGCAAGAGAATCTATGGTATAAATATCATTTCCAACATCATAACTCACAACACTCGAATCAAGCTCAACACCGGACAATTTAAAGACAGCATAGTTTCCAAGCCCTTGAAGCGTTACTTTTAGCGATTCTGAGCCATCTGTATCTTTAACCAAAGCGTTAAAAATAAAATCAATATCTTCGCCCTCAACACCCTTAATATCTTCTGCGTTGACACTTTGAAGATCATCAGCAACAGCATTAATCTGTAGTTGTACATCCTGAGTTGAGAATATAATAGTTCCCATATCATCAACACCAGTTACAAGTTTGATTGAATCAAGTAAATCCCAACCAGCTGTCGGTGTTGATGTAACCCCACCAACATCTTCAGGAGCTTTGAGCCAAATTTGCGGAATACTGCCTGAAGCATCTATAGCCCAAGAGTTATTTCCACTTGCATCTACACCTAAGTTGTCTGCTAAAACTTGGGAACCATCTGCACCAACATAAACCAGATAACCTACAGGCACACCAGAGAGCATCAAGCTTGTAACTTCTTCGGTTGGATCATCAGAGCTAAGAGTATTAAACGAATTTCCTGAGCTATCAGTTAATTCTATAAAAGTATCTTCATCACCTACTATTTTTACATCACCACTGCTTGCTAATCCATCTGCGACAGGGTTGACATCAAACACAACATCACCGCTTACTGTTTTTGCTGCTCCTATATCCCCATTTTCCAAAACATCAACACTGTAAGTAAGTTTTACATGTCCAGCTATATTGTCATTAAGTTTAAAAACG
>Ga0256829_1002399_pt1 | contig 14001 bp, 18 predicted proteins | sample 131447metaG_FD_185979 | JGI IMG/M metagenome (GOLD analysis project Ga0256829, IMG submission 185979) | Hydrothermal vent microbial communities from Lau Basin, Pacific Ocean - 131-447 | ecosystem: Environmental > Aquatic > Marine > Hydrothermal vents | place: Pacific Ocean: Lau Basin | collected...
AAAAAACTTTAAATTATTTGAATGAAAAATTGAAATACAAGATAAAATTAGTAAAAAACAATCTACAAAAGATAAAGAAATTTTATTTAATATTTTAAAAGAAAATGTTTTATGATTTTTAGAAGAAGAAAATTATAAAAATACAATTAAAAATATAGACAATTTACATTTAGAAAATATAGATTATGAAGTAGATAAATTTGATTGAGAAGAAATTTATTGAAAAAATATAAGTATAAAAAATAAAAGTTTTTTTCATTATGTTTTATTATTTGAAGATATGATTTTAAAAGATTTAAATAATTGAAAAAGAAAAAAATATAGTGATTTTGATATTGTAGAATTTATAGATGATTTAAATGAACTTTCAAAAACTACTGAGTTTATATATTTTAAAATATATAAAGAAAAATTAGAAGATGAAAATATTATATTAGATAAAGAAAAATGATTATATACAACTTGACTAGAAAAATTTTATTTTAAAAATGATTTAAATTTATTAACACAAAGTAGTTATAAACTAATGTTTATAACAAAAAATGTAAATTTAACACTAGAAAAATTAGAAGAATTAGAAAAAAAATATAATTTTAAAAAAGCAATGAGAAGAGATATTTCAGATCATTTAACAATATTACAAGATTGAAATTATATAAAATGACATAATATGTATTCAACACTTGATTATGTTAAAAACTGGATTTCTATAATGAAATATTATAGAAATGATGGACCAAATAACATATTTTATTGAAGAGAATATTTCTCAAAAAATAATATAAAATTTACACCACATAAACTTATACCTAAAAATGATAAATGAACTTTTGAAAAAGCTCTTCATAATATAATTGTTTGAGATACATGAAGTTGAAAATCATATTTTGCTTACCATTTAACAAAACAAATTATAAAACAAGAAAATACACAAATAATTTATACAGACCCTTTAATTTTTGAAAAATTATTTTTAGTAGAGTATGTTTGAAAATGAAAATGAACACATATAGTTGATAAAGATAGTAATGTAATTGAAGTATGAGAATGAAAATGAACACATAAAAAAAAATTTGATTATTTTGATTTTGAAATTTTTAAAACCCCAATAAATATTATTTGATATATATCAGATGATGAAGTAGAAAGAGAAATAAAAAATAATATTCTATTTACAATAATATTTTGAAAATTAAAAATTGAAAAAGAAAGTATTTCACTTATTAAAATAAAGATAAATAAATATTTATTAGATAATATTTGAAACTATTTTAATTATTATAATTTTAAAAAGTATTTTAATAAAGAATTGGAGGTTATTAAAGAAAAAAACATTGTTTTATATGAAAGTATTAAAACAAGTTTAGAATTATGAAAAAAAATAGAAGATATTTTGTCTTTAGAAAATGATTTAATTGAAATAGTTTGAAAAAGTAAATTTGTTTTGTTTAAATTAAAAAATTTGTTTGATTCTAAAAATTTTGAAATGATAAATGTGATGTTTGAATTAGTCAAATATTTAAGTAAAAAAAATACTGATAAATATAAATATATATTTTTAGATGAAATATGAAATTTATTACTTGATTCTGACAATGTTTGAAAAAAACAAATAATAACAAATTGAATTGACTGACTTTTAAGAACAATAAGACAATTTAATTGAATAATAACTATGATTTCTCAATATTATGAAGATCTTAAAAGTAACTGATTATTAGCTTGAGTAAATATGAAAATAATATTAGATGATCATGAAAAAAATACTTGATTATTATATAATGAAATAAAATGAAAAGATTGAATGGTTGAAAAATATATAAAAATTTTTAATAATATAAAAAAAGAAAGAAAATGACTAATTACAATAAATATGTGAGATATTAAAGAAGCAATGATTTTAGATACAGAAAATTTAAATTAAAAAATAGTATAAAAATTTTATTTAATTTTTAATTTTATATAATGGAAAAACTTGAAGATAAAAATATAAGAATTCAAAAAATAGTAAATATAAAAACAAAAGAATTCAAAAAAGCAGAAATATTAGCTTCTTATACTTGTTTAGCTGATTTAATAAATATTTTAAATATAACCGATAATAAAGAAAAAACAGAAAATTTAATTGAATTTGATCTAAAACAATTAAATATAATATATGAAAATTTAGATATAATTATTGAAAAATGATTAGATTTTTCAATAAATTTGTATCCTTACACATTATTAAACAAATTAAAAATTGTAAAATGATTTTTAAAAAGAATAAATAAAAAAATAAAAAAAAGTTGAAAGAATATACAACTTTTTATTGAAATAGTGGAAAATGGAGGTATAAATCAAAAAGAATATTTAAATATTATATATCAAATTCTTTCAAAATATAAAAATTACAAAATGGTATTTGATGATGTTGTTATTTTAAATGATTGAAATGATTTACATTTTTTAAAGATGATAAACAAAATATTAAAAAAAAATTATTTAAATGTTAAAACAATAAAATTTGATATTCAAATAATTAAAAGATGTAATGTTACAAAACTAATAAAACTTTTTAATATTTTAAGTAAATATATAATAACTAAAGATATAGTATTTGAAGGGGTTGAAGAACAAAAAGAATTAAATAAAATTATAAAAGCTGTTAAAATATATAATAAAACACATGATAATAAAATAAATAGTAATAAAATTTTTATTCAATGATTTTATTATCATAAACCAAAAGAAATTTATGAAATAAATATATTATAATATATGATTATTTTATTATATTATAAAAAATACAAAAATGAAACAAATAAAACAATTAAAAATTTTATATGAAACAAAAACAAATCAAAGTGAAAAACCTGAAATGGAAATAGTTTTTCAATTAGCAAAACAAACAAATTCAGAAACATATTATTGGATTGTAAAACAATGAAAAAATATAAGATTAGAAACAATAAACGAAACCTGGTTTGAAGAAACCACAAATCATTTAGCAGAAAAAATTACAGAAAAAATTATAGAAACAAAAGGACAATAACTTTAAAAATTGTTGTCCTTTATTTTATATTATTTAACACAAAAAAAATGTTTAAATTATTTAAAAAAGAAAAAATATTTAATAATATTAAAAAAAAAGATTTAGAAGAACATAAAGGATTATGTTCTTCTAAAATTTGTCTTGAAACATTAAAAGAATTAGAAAAAACAATGGTTACTAATTGAAATATATGAAAATGGGAAAAACAATTAAAGAGATGTAATAAATGTTATTTAGAACAAAAAAATCATTCTTATTTAAACGCCATCACAAGAGGTTCTATCTCATCAGAAGTTATTTATTTTAATAAATTATATTGAAGAAAAGATAAATAAAAAAATTTAATATTATAATAAAAAAAATGAAAAATATTATAAAAATCATTTATTTAATTCCTTTTTTATTTTTATTGTTGATTTTAAACTGATGTAATCCACCGAAACCAGATAATTATAAAGACTTAAAAAATATATCAAATAATGTTAAATATAATATTGAAACAAATATTAAAAAAGAACAAAATAATATTGAAACAAATATTAAAAAAAACATTGAAAAAAAGATAAATAAAAAACTAAAAAAAGAAAAAATTAAATGAGTTGATGTTAAAAAATTATTAAATTCTTTATTAAAAGAAACAAATTAAAAATATATTTATTTTATAATATAAATATATTATAAAGAATATAACATTTATTTTATTTATTAAAAAACTTAAAAATGTTAAATAAAAAATTAAAAATGATTTGATTAACAGTTGCTTCTACAACTTTATTATTAAGTTGATTTATATCACAATCACATGCTGCTGATAGTTTTAATATAGATAGTATATTAAATGATGTATCTAATTCAAATACAACAACTTGAAATACACAAAAAACTACAGATACAACAACATCAAATACAACAAAAAATACACAATCTGTTAAACAAATTGAAGTAAAAAAAACAGATAAAGGTTATGATATAAAAAATTGGAATAAAGATTATTTAGTTGAATTTGAAGTAAATAAAAATACAAAAATAGATGATAAAACAGTAACAATTGGAACTAAAGATGGAGAAAAAGTTCCATATATGTTAGAAGATAATTTAAAAGTTTATAAAAATTGAGATATATTAAAACCTTGAAAAAAATATTATATAGAATTAGGTTGAAATTATGATGAAGTAGTATTTAATAAACAAGATTCTTTAGAATTTGATAGAATAATAAAAAAAGTAAATTGAGGTATAGATTCTATAAATTGAGAGGAAATTTATGTATTTAATAAACCTATAGTTGAAAAAAAACAAGTTGTTAAAACAACAAAAATTGTAAAAAAGAAAACTTGAATAGAAGATAATCTATTTACATTAGCATTATTATTATTTGTTTTTAGTATTTGATATAAATTAAAGAGAAAAATATAAAAAAAATTAAATATGAAAAAAAGTATAATATACATATAAAATTTATTTTATTAAATAAAAAAAATGATAAAAAATACATTAAAAAAAGGTTTTACTTTAATTGAAATGATTATTGTAGTAGCAATTATAGGTATTCTTATGATGATATTTTTACCAAACTGGACTTGAAGTTCAATATTCAAAGATTTTAGTTCAAAATCAAAAATATATGGACAAATTTTACAACAAGTTTGAAATGAAGATTGAGATTTAACAGATTTTAGTAAAGAAGTATTTTGAAGTGAAAATTGAATGAGTGAAGTTAGTACAAAACAATTTGTTGATACAGTTAGACAAGATTTAAATAAACCTGATATTTCACCAGCATATAAAAAAGCATGACAAAATATATTTAATAATTTAGATCCTATTCTTACAAAAGACTGTAATAAAATATCAGTAAAACACTTTGATGATTCTTCTTCTTATATTACAACAAGTCTATGAAAAGATAAAGATATGAAATGATATACTACAGATGATTCAGTAGATTGAATAGATATTATATGTAAAATGAAGAAGAAAGTAAATAAAACTTATACAACATTTCATTTAATATGATTATCTGATGAAATCAACTTAAATAGAGAAGATTGAAAATGAAAAAATGCAGGAAACTATTTAATGCTTGTTTCACAATAATAATTAAAAGTAAAAACTATAAAAAGTAAGAATATTAAATTCTTACTTTTTTTTAAAAATGTTATTAAAAAATTAAATTATATATTATAAAAATAATTTATTATTTAAAATATAAAAAAATGAAAATTAAAATAAATTAGAAAATTATAGTTTCAATTTTATATATTATTGTGATTTATTTATCATTGTATAATACTAATTTTTATAGTTTTGTTAATAAAGAAATAGAATGATGAAAATATATAAACACAAATAAAATTAAATATTTAAAGGAATATTATAAATTATATCCTAAAAATATCCTACAAATTCCAGAAAATAGATATACAGCTTGTTATAATAATTGAATAATAAAATTATATAGTAAAAGTTTTAATATTAGTGATAAAAGATTATTATCACATGAACTTGTTCATTATTATAATAATGAAAATAAAAATAAAAAGTTTAAAGAAAATTTTTATAAGTTAGCTAATAATATAAAATTTTTTATAACTAATTCTTGATATATTATAAAAAATATTAAAAATAATAATGATAAAGAATGAAATAATTTTTATTATTAGTTAAATAATTTATATCAAATACTAAATAATAAAGAATATAATAAAGAATTTAATAATTTTAATAATCCTTTATTAAAATTATTTTATTATATAAAAATAATTAAAAAATATCCTAGTAAATAGACTGCTATTACTGATGAAATATTGGCACGGCAAACTAATAACTATTGACCTTATAATTTTTATGACAACTTTATTATTAAAAACAAAACTATTTATTTAATGTTTAATAATAAACAAATACAGTGTTATAAAATTAAAAATAAGAGATTAAAAAAAATTTGTTATTTAATAGATAATCTAAATAGTCAAATATTTAAAAAATACAAAAAATCTAAATAAAAAAAACAAACTTATATAATAAAAATAATAAAAATAATTAAAAATATTAAAAATATATTATAATAAATAATTATATAATACTTTTTAATTAAATATTAAATATAGAAACATGAAAAAAATATATGCTATTATAATTCAAGATAAAAAATTAAATATAAGAAAAGAATTTAGAGAATTAGATAAAAAACAATTAACAAATACAAAAAAAATCTTAAAAAAAGAAAATCCTAATTCTAAAATAAAAATAATAGATGTTTGAGAAATTTTTGAAAATAAAAAATTATTTTTAAAAGTAATAGAATTATATTTAAAAAATTTAAAATCTAGTTGATTTGTAAATTATTTTGATATAAAAAATTTAAAATATTCTTTAAACTGATTTGATGATATTTATATTGAATATATATCAAAAAATTATCAAAATTATTTGGAAAAAGTTCCTGAAACAATATTTAAAAATTTTATAAATAAAGAATTATTTTTTTCAATAATTAAATCTAATATTTCAACAAAAGATAAAATAAAAATATTAGATTTTTATAAAGAAACATTTGAAAGAATTACTAAAATTAAAAAAGGAATTATGTGAAAAATTATATCAAATATTTTTATTATTTGATGAGCAGTATGATTATATTTCTTTTTAAATAATTCTATTATTCCACAAGTAACATCATTATTATCAAATACATGAAATTGAGTAAATCCAGGTTTAATTTTTATAAAAACATATTGAATATATTTTATTATTACAATCTTACTAATATTAACTTTTTATCTTTGAATGTTTTTTTATAATTGGAATACCTTTTTTAAAACATTTAAATTTATAACAATACAATATAAATTATTTAGACAAATAAATACTATGCAACTATTATTAACAAGTATGCTTATAAATACTTTAAATGTTGAGAAAATAAAATCTATTTTAGCAGAAAATTTTGATTGGGATAAAAATAAAATTAAATGAAATTCTTTTAAAGAAATATTAGATGAAATATTAAATGAAAAAGAAAAAATGGACATATTTTTACCAGAATATGTATTATCACTAAAATCTATGGACACAACAGATTTTAACTCTTATATTGAAAATCTTTGAACAGAAATAAATAATTTAAATGAAGATATCGAAGAAACTAAAGAATTCTTTTTATGAGTAATTAAACAAACTATTTTTATATCTAGTGCTTTAATAATGTTAATATGAGTGATGCCTTTATTTTTAGTTATGAAATCTATTATGGAAGCAGTATGACATATGATGAACTAAATTTAATTTTCTAATTTAACTAAAATAAAATGAACAATAAAAATATTATTAAATTAAAAAAATGATTTACTTTAATTGAAATTTTAATAGTAATATGAGTTCTTTGAATTATGATGATAATTTCAAATGTTATTTTAAATATATGATATTTTAAAGAAAAAGCATTAAAACAACAAATATCAAATTGTGATTTCATTTATGTAAAAAATTATAAGAATATTAAATGTTATTTAGATAAAAATAAAAATGATAAATTAGATAATAATGAAATAAATAAGCCAATAAATATTAAATTAAGAGATTATTGAGTAAGAAAAGATTTTGACTATTTAAAAGATCTACATTTACAATTAAATACTTATTATAAAATATATAAAAAGAATTATATATTTAAATATGATTTAAATAATCAAAAATTAGTTTCTTTAACTTCTATTATAAATATATAAATATTATAGAAAATAATACTAAAAAAATGAAAATATAATAATATATATAAAACAACTAAAAACATTAAAAAATAGAAAAAAGTTAAAGTAACTATCAAGGTTTTAAGCAATAAAATAAATAAACTTTTATATAATAAATTAAAAATTAAATGGAATTACAAGAACAATTAAAAATAATAATTGAACATATAAAAAAAAATAATATAGAAAATGAAGAAAAACAACAAATAAAAGAATTTTTAAATTGAATATCAAAAAAAGAAAAGAATGATTTTAAAAAGGAAATAAATATTATTTTAAAATTATTATGATTAGAAAATAATACTAATTCTAATAATATAAAAGAAAAAAGTGATTTTAAAGATGAACAAATTATAAATAATATATTGTGAATAAAAAAACAAGATATTGAAAATTTAAAGAACAAAATAGAAAATAAAAAAGAATTAGAAATAATGATAAATAATGAACGGAAAAAAACAACAAAAGAATTAGATGATTTAATAATGTTATCTTATTTATTAGTATTTACACAATGATATACAGATGTACATTATGAAATTACTTGAACTTGAGATGTAATTTTAAGATGAAGAAAAAACCAATTATTAGAAACTATAACTTTATGAGATATTTATAATAGTTTTCAACTATTTAAAGAAAATCTTTATTATAATTTTCAAATAGAAAAAGAAAATAATAAAGAAGAACACTTTGAAAAAATAATCTTAAATTTTTTAACAATTATAGCTGAAATATGATTAGGTTATAAAACTAAAAATAAAAAAGAATTATTAGAAATAAAAATATCAACTTTATGAAAAGATGAAAAATATAAAGAAAATTTAGCAACATTATTTAAAAGTTTAAATCTTATGATTTGAAATTCTAATCAGTCTATTTGAACTTATGATGTTAAAATATGATTAAAATTTTGAAAAGAAAATTATGATTATAGATTAAATTTTACACCTTATTTATGAAGTGATATAAAATTTAGAATAACATGAAGGAGATTAGTAACAAAAATAATAGATATAAGTTATTGAAGTTATGATAATATTGTTAAATGAAATGCTAGTTGAAATTGAGTATTTATAATTTGATGAAAAACTAATAGTTGAAAATCTACTTCTATATTTTGATTATTAAATTATATACATAAAATTGAATGAAATAAAAAAATTATTAGTATTGAAGACCCTGTTGAAAAACAATTTGATTATATAGAACAATTAGAAATAAAAGAAACTTGAAATAAAAAAACAGATTTAGATTTTAATAAATATATATCAGCTTTAGTAAGAAAAGATTGAAATTATGTGTTTATATGAGAAATTAGGGATAAAGATTCTTTGTCTTGAATTATAAATTTAGCTAATATTTGATATTGAATATTTACAACAACACATATATCTAATATATTTTGACTTAAAACAAGAGTAAAAGAAATGGAATGAAATTTATTATGATTATTAAATTCTACTAAATCTATTATAGTTCAACAGCTTATACCAGTTTATGAAGAAGTGTTTTTAATAAAAGATATTAAAAAATATTATAAAAAAGAGGAAGATATTATTATTCCTTTTGAAAAAGAATTATATAATTATATAAAAGATTGAAAAATATGAAATAATATGGAAGATTTTTATGATTTAGTAAAACAATATAAAATTACATTAGATAATAATATTATTTATAAAAATAGTGAAATAAAAGAAGAAAAAGATAATTATAAACAATTATTAAAAATATTAAAAGATATAAATACTTTTTATAAATTCTTATCAGAAAATTATTATCTTAAAAAAGAAAATTCAAAAACAATTTGAATGAACTTAACATTTGAAGTTATAACATTTACAAATCAAAATAGAAAATTATATTTAGAAAATGAAGAAGAACTAATTAAAACAGAAAAAAAATATATTCCAATCTTTTTAAATTCTTTAATAACTACTAAAAATAAAAAAGTAAATTTCTTAGATATAGTATGATTATCTAAATGATTTTAATAAATATAAATAATTTAAATACTTATTAGTATTATAAATATTTTATATTTTAAATAAAAAAATGAAAATTTGATTAGTTTGAAAAAATAATAAAATAAAAAGACAATTAGCTTATTTATTATATTCTAATTTAAAAGAAAACTGATTTAAAATTAGTGAAAAAGACATAAAAACTAATGATTATTGACAACTAATATTAGATAAATATCAACAAGAATTACAAAGATTAAATAATAATGATAATTTAATATTAGTTGATACTTTATTAGACTTATTTAAAAATGCTGAATTAAAATTATGATTTGAAAATGAAATAACAAAAATTATTTTATATAGTTTAAAAAATTATATAAATAAATATAATAGTTTAATTGTTTTTTTAGATCTAAAGAATAATGAAGAAAATAACATTATTAAAATTTTAAAACCATTATATAAATGAAATTTAATATACTATTATAGTAATAGTAGTTCAAAAAATATTGAAAATATAATAAAACAAATAATTTAAATATATTATAAAAATAAATTATTTTATCATTTAATAATATATAAATGAGTTTAATAAAAAAAATAAAAGAAAAAATTAAAAAATTAGAAGAAAAAATAAGAAATGAAACAACAATTACAACAATTTGAAAAAAATAAAAATAATTAAAAATTTAATTTAAAAATTTAAAAAATAATTAAAAATGAAAAAAATCTTAACAATATTATACAATATTTTTCTTTTTATATTAGTAATTTATATTACACAATCTATTACATTTAATTTTGTAGTAAATAAATTTTGAAAAATGTTATGAAATACTATGTTAGTTACACAAAAAAATGTAAATGTTATATGGAATAATAAAAATAATGAACAAGAAATAATTAAAACAATAACTACTACAAATAATAATACTAATAATAATACTAAACTTAGTGAAATAGATTATATAAAAGTCTGAAATAAAGAAATTTTAGTTAGAAAAGCTGATTGAAGTAATTTAATTTGAGCTAATTTTTTAACTTATGAAAAAGTTGATTGACATATATATTTATATGCACATAATGGTCCTTCAACTAGATATTATATGTGAGATTATTTAAATAAAAAATTAAAAATTTGAGATATTATAGTTTTATGAAATATTGCGGATTGAAAAGAAAAAAAATACCAATTATATAACACACAAAAAATACCAGAAAATCTAACAAAAAATAATAATAAAAATATCATTTTTGAAAATAAAAATGATATATTATTTTTTACTTGTGTTGAATGATGAAAAAAAAGAAAAATTTTTCTATTCAGAGAAATAAATTAAATAAAAAAAATATATTATAATATATGATATTAACAAGTTTTTTAAATAAAATTAAAAAATAATTAAAAATGGAAAATTCAAAATTTACAAAAATAGTATTAAAAAATAAAGCTAATTATATGTTTAATTATTATAAAACTAAATGAAAAAACATTTTTATAGTTAAAAATGATGTTTGACAAATAAATATTAAATGAAATGATTTTCATTGTAATTATAATTTTACATTACAATTAGATCCGTTAGTACCAAATATTGAAATATGATTTAATAAAAAAACTTGTAAAACAATTGTAGATTGACAATTACAACAATTAGTAATTCAAGATGATTCACATTTATATCAAAAACAAAATAATATTGTTAAAATATCAAATTTTACTTGAGTAATATATTTAGGACTTTTTATTTTCTTTTTTATTTTTACATTATTTTTACTAATAAAAAAATATGTAAAAGAATGAAAATTTATAAATTATAAATGATAAAATGATATGACAAAATTTGCGAATTGTTTTAGAAGCAATAATGCTTATTATAACTATTGTATTTTCAAATAATTTTTTTTGAAATAATATAATAAATACTTTAAAATATACTAAAATCTATTATAATGATAATTATAATAGATTTTATCATGATTTATGAACAAATCTTTGAATTCAAAACATATGTTTTATAAAAAACTTTGCTGATAATGATAGTGTAGAAAATTTTAATGGTGAAAATAAAATTTTAATATTTTTAGGAGATGATGTTACTAAAAATTATTGTAATAAACCAACTGATAATACAATTTTTCATGATAGTGATTGAAATCTATTATTAACATGAAAAAAATTTGAAACATTTTTATTAACAAAAAATAGTAAATTTAAAGATGGTGAAAGTGATATTGAAAAAATTAAAAAACATTATAGTTTTAGAAACTAATAAAACAAAATAAATATATTATATAAATTATATATTATAAAAAATATTAAAATTTTATTTATTTATAAAATATAATGAAAAAATCTAATAATATATTTAAAAAATGAACTTCACTTTATGAAATTACTATATATACAATAATTATTTTTATTATAATGATACTATGTTTCGCATTTTTTTACTATTTTATACCATGGTTTAAATTTGAATTAGCAGTATTGTGATTTTAATATAAAATATATTAAAATTTTATTTGTAGTTAGTAACATTATAATATTATAATATTGCTAACTATAAAAAGTTAAATTATATAATAAATTTTAAAATTATAAAAATAAATAAAAAATGAAAAATTTAAATATCTATGAAATAAATTATATTACAAATAATTCTATTAAAATAAATGAAGAAAATAATAAAGAATTATTTGATTTTAAACAAACTATAAATGAACTAAAAGAAAAAATAGATGTAAAAAAATATATACAAATTTTGTGAAATAAAATAAATAAATATATAAAATACAATAACAAAAAATTAGAAGAATGAAATAAAAATAAAAAAATTATTTTTGAAATAATAGATCAAAATGATATAAAAGAAGATGATTTAATAATAAATGAAAAAGATAAAAACTCTAATATAAAGAATTATTATATTAAAATTTTTTTACATAATAAATATAAATTATTACTTACAAATTCTGATGAAAGTGTTAATTATAATTCTTTTATAATTATTTGTAATAAAGAAAATTTGATTAAAATTATGAAAATGTTAAAAGAAATAGGAGAATGATATAAAAGATATTTTGATTTTAATAAAAAAATGAAAAAAATACAAGAAAATTATTATAAAAAAATATGAAATACAAATACTTGAAATAAAGTAGAATTAGATATAGTTTTATTATTAAAAATGAAATATTTTAAAATGGAATATTTATCTAATTGAATTGTATTTGTTTTAAAACATAATAACTAAAAATGAAAATTATATTTTTTAGTTTTATTTCAACAATGCTATTATTTATTTATAATGTTTGAATAATATATCCTACAATAAAAGAACAAAATAAAGTATTATATTCAAATATTTTTTATGATTTATCTAATTACAGTATAACAGTATTAACAAATAAAAATGATTATGATAATTCACCATTAGAAAGTTGAAAAATATATTTTTTATGAAATGATAATTTAAAAAATGATTATAATTGAAAAAAAATAGATGATTTAAATTTAGAAGATTATAATAAATTGGTAAATTATAATTATAAATATTTTGAAAATAATTTAGTCTTTCAAAAATGATAAAAATGATGTTAAATATTATAATTCTTTGATTATTTATTTATATTTGATATGATATAATTAAAAATGGAAATCCTTTCTTGTGATTTTTAGTAATTATTTTTGGAACGATAGCATGATTTATTTGAAAATATAATTATTTTCTTTTATTATTATCTACAATATATTTCTTTTTTGATTACACATTAAATTATTCTTTAAAAAAAGAAGAAATACAAAAAAAAGTTAATAAAAGATTACAAGAAAAAGATAATATGGACATTATAAGATATTTAGTTTAACAAATAAAATATTTAAAATTTAAATATTAAATAAAAATAATGAAAAATAAAGATATAATTGAACAACAAACTAATCATAAAATTCAATTTTTAGATAATTGAATATTATGATTTTTTGATTTTATTTATTATTTTATAGTTTTATTTTTATTATATCAAGTAAATAAATATATTGTTAATCATAACTTAATAGTTTATACACATGATATATATTACTTTTTATGATTTATAATTTTTATATTATTTTGATATTTATTAAAAAATAAAACACTAAAATTATTATTTTCATTATTAACTTTTATTGCTTTTTTTATATTTTTTTATATACATCTTAAATTAAATTATATTTATATTTTTATTTTTTTTTTTTTTATTA
>Ga0256829_1002400_pt1 | contig 14001 bp, 14 predicted proteins | sample 131447metaG_FD_185979 | JGI IMG/M metagenome (GOLD analysis project Ga0256829, IMG submission 185979) | Hydrothermal vent microbial communities from Lau Basin, Pacific Ocean - 131-447 | ecosystem: Environmental > Aquatic > Marine > Hydrothermal vents | place: Pacific Ocean: Lau Basin | collected...
GTAAATGAATTTCCGCCAGAGAAAATTGCGGGTACGGCAATGGCAACGCAAGCATTGGCGAAAAAGTTGAGTGAAAAAGGTCACCAAGTCTGCGTGCTTGTAACGACTGCATGCCCAAAAAATAAAATTGCAGAGATTGCAGAACATGATTACACATTAGTTTGGCTGAAACCACGTCCATGCCGAGGTTTAGGGTGGATTTGGCGTATTGGGCAAGCTTTTCGACATGCAAGAGCTTTTAAGCCTGATGTTATTCAAGGGCAAGCTGTATCATGTGGGTTGATTGCAGGTGTTTTAGGTCGTTTTTTGAATATCCCAAGTATTTGTTATGCACAAGGTTATGATGTTTATCAAGCGAGTTGGTGGCAGCGTAGAACAGAAATTCGATGGGGCTGTAGCCTGCCGAATATGTGTTTGGCAGTGACGGAAAACTTAAAACAAACCATTAAGGCAATTGTACCTGTTGAAGTAGTGGTACTGCCGCATGCTTTTGAGTTGGCTCAATGTACGCAAAAGCGTGCTGAGCTTAGACAGAGGTATGGGCTTTCAGAAAAGACGAAACTTGTGTGTAGTATTGCACGGTTGGAGTATTTTAAGGGGCAAGATATATTACTGGATGCATGGTCTTCATGCGTGCAAAAATATCCTGAAGCTGAGCTTTGGATTGTCGGGACAGGTAGTTTAAGGGAAACTTTGGAACAGCGTACGTGCACACTAGGGTTGCAAAAATATGTACGGTTTCTTGGCTTTTTAAGTCAGCGAGAGATTCATGATTTATTGGAAGCTGCAGATATTTTTGTGTTACCTAGCCGAGAAGAGCCTTTTGGTATCGTATTGCTTGAAGCGATGGCACATGGTTTGCCTGTGATTGCAAGTGATGTCGGTGGTATACCTGAAGTCGTACCTAAAAATGGTGATATTGATTTGCTACCTGTGGAGGATGTAGCTGCGTTACAGCGGGCTCTATTTCACGCTTTAGAAAATTCTACTATGCCATCAGAAATTAACCAAAATCATGCACTTTTATTTACATGGAATCAGCAAGTGGGACGCTTTGAGAAGCTGTATCGGAAGCTGTGTTGAAATTGAAGTTTGTGCTGGTGTTGATAGCGATACTTTTATGTTTTGAGATACTGGTACGTTTATTTGTAGTATCGCCTGCGGTAGTACGCTTTGATTCGGCATTGGGTCCGATGAAAGCAGTTGGTAGTCATGTTGTTCGCAGTTATGAAGGGCATAGTGATGAAATTTATGATGGGTATGGTTTTAATAATGACGCATTACCCCCGATAATGCCTAGCCAGCGCTTACTTGTTTTGGGTGATTCTTTTGTTGAAGCAGAACAAGTGCCAAGGCATGAAAATTTTGTGTCTCGGCTTAACACCTTGTCTTATCTTTTTGCATACAATGTGGGTTATTCAGGCGCAGACCCAAGGAGTTTTCCTACGCTTGTATCTCGATTGATATCTGTGATTCATCCTACAACATTGGTGTTGTGCGTGAATGCGGATGATTTTAGCAGCTTACGGGGCGAAAATCTTCCATCCTATGATCAGCCTAAAGGTCTGAAACGATGGCTACAACCATTGTTTGCGCATTCAGCATTGGCAACCCATTTAAACTGGAAGTACAAACCTATCCTACAGGCATGGTGGCAACGTTGGAAGATGAAGTTTTCGAAAGATAAGCCTACGGAATCAGCTTATCAGGATCAACAATTACAACGCTTATCTTGGCTAGCCATTTTGAAGCAACTTAAGGTATATCATGTACCGATATATGTAGTGCCTTTTCCTGCGATACACTATGAACCAAACCGCCGCGCTGTTGCAGTGAAGGATATAAGGTTGGAACAATTGGTGGAGGTGGCAAAAGAACAAGGTATACCTGTGCTCCGTATGGAGCCATTATTCATTCAGGATTTTCAAGATACTGGGAAAGTTGCTTTTGGTTTTGTGAATAGTCATTTAGGGACAGGACATTTGAATGAACATGGGCATTTGCTTGTGGCACGAGCCATCATGCAAAACTTAGGTCTGAATCCATGAGTTTCTCTAGTATTGATTTTCTCTTCTTTTTTATTGCCTTGATTATGGTTTTATGGCTCGTGCCCAAACGTTGGCATACATGGGTATTGTTAGTGTTCTCTTATGTTTTTTATGCGGCGTGGGATATTCGATTTACTTTACTCTTAGTATTTGTCTCTTTGGTGGGTTATGGCTATGGCTTGGCGATTGAACGGTATCATCAGGATGTTCAGAAAAAGAATTACGCTCTGTGGATGGGGATTGTCAGTATGTTGCTGGTCTTGGCGTATTTTAAGTATGCAAACTTTTTGATGGATAATATTTCTCCATTGTTGGGACAGCATATGCAACATTGGGATATTGTTTTACCTGTTGGGTTATCTTTTTTTACTTTTCAGGTCATTTCATATTTGGTGGACGTATGGCGTGGTGATATTCGTGCTTGCACCTCGAAAAAAGATTTTTTTCTTTATGTGGCGTTCTTTCCGCAATTGGTGGCAGGGCCGATTGTACGGGCTATCGATTTTTTACCACAACTCAAACAGCATGTCGGTGTAAATTGGGATTATATCTACCTTGGCGCACAACTTTTTGCTTTGGGTTTTATTCAAAAGGTGTTTATTGCCGATCGATTGGCGGTGTTTTGTGACCCCGTGTTCGCTCAGCCTTTGCTCTATGATGTTGCAACACTTTGGCTATCGCTTGTTGCTTATGCGACTCAGATTTTTTGTGATTTTTCAGGTTATTCACATATGGCGATTGGAATTGCCTTAGTGCTAGGGTTCAAATTACCTGAGAATTTTCGTATGCCATATTTGGCATCTTCAATCGCTGAGTTTTGGCATCGCTGGCATATATCTTTATCCAGTTGGTTACGGGATTATTTGTATATTCCTTTGGGTGGTAGTCGAGTGAGCGTGTCACGAATCTATGCCAATTTGATGATTACCATGTTACTTGGTGGTTTATGGCATGGTGCATCTTGGAATTTTGTGCTGTGGGGAGCGATGCATGGAGTGGCTTTGTGCGTACATCGGGCATGGAAATCGTGGGGCGGTGATATGCCAGCGATATTGGGTTGGATATTGACACTGGGCTTTGTGTTGCTGACTTGGATTCCATTTCGTTGTGGTGATTTTGGTCAGACGCTATTGTACCTTACAGGCTTGTGGTCAGGACATGGTATTCACTGGATGATGCCGCAAGTATTGGGTTTGCTAGGGCTGGTCGTGTTGGCGCATGGCATAATGGCATGTAGGCAACAAGATATTGGGGTATGGCATGTGTCGTTGCCTGTATCAGAAAAGGAAAAATTATGGCATGTTGCGGCATGGTTTTGCCTTGTAATGGTATTATTGGTGTGGTCACCGACCAATAGTTCGCCATTTATTTATTTTCAGTTTTAGGGGTGTGTGATGGCTGAAACAGTTGCTGTTGTAGGTTTGGGTTATGTGGGGTTGCCGTTGGCATTGGCCTTTGGCCGAGTCATGCCGACGATTGGTTTTGATGTTTCTAAGGTTAAACTGGAAGCTTATGCTCAAGGTTTTGACCCAACGGGCGAAATGGATACGGCACTTTTTACACAGGCGAAACATCTTTGCTACACCAATATACAACATGACTTAAAACAGGCGGATTATGTTGTTGTCGCGGTTCCAACACCAGTGGATGCGGCGCATCAGCCTGATTTAACCTTGGTAAAACAAGCAACAAATATGGTGGGTAAGCACTTAAAGCATGGGGCAATTGTGATTTTTGAATCTACTGTTTATCCAGGCGTGACAGAGGATATTTGTGTGCCCATCTTAGAGGCTGAGTCGGGGATGCTTTGTGGCGAAGGGTTTAAAGTGGGATATTCGCCAGAGCGTGTAAACCCTGGGGATAAAGCACACCGTTTGGAAACGATTATGAAGGTTGTATCAGGGCAAGATTCAGAAACGTTAGAGAAGGTTGCTTCTTTATATGAGCAAGTAATCGAAGCTGGAGTGCACAGAGCACCGACAATCAAAGTTGCAGAAGCTGCAAAAGTGATTGAGAATACCCAACGAGATTTGAATATTGCGCTAATGAATGAGCTTTCCATTATGTTTGATAAGATGGGCATTGATACCATGGATGTGCTTGAAGCAGCATCTACCAAATGGAACTTCTTACCCTTTAGACCTGGTTTGGTTGGTGGTCATTGTATTGGCGTGGACCCTTACTATTTAACTTATAAGGCAGATTTATTGGGATATTGCCCTGATGTAATTTTAGCTGGTCGTCGTATCAATGATGGCATGGGGAAATATATCGCTGAACAAACGATTAAGCAGATGATTGCTACTGGGCACATGATTAAAGATGCAAATGTATTGGTGTTGGGTCTAACGTTTAAAGAGAATTGCGGTGATTTGAGAAACTCGCGTGTGATTGATGTGATTCGTGAGTTGCAAAGCTATGGTGTGAATGTACAAGTGTATGACCCTGTTGCCAATATTGAAGAAGCAAAAGCTGAATATGATATTGATTTGTTGGCATGGCATGAGATTGGAGAAGTAGATGCAGTGGTAGCAGCGGTAGCACATACGACTATTGTACAAGCAGATGTTTGTTCAGTGCAGCGGGCTACTGATGTGGATACTCCATTTATGGATGTGAAATCAGTGTTTGATAGGCATGTGTTGGCGGAATCAGGCTTCAAAGTATGGCGGCTATAATGAAGGTTTTGGTGACGGGTGCAGCAGGCTTTATTGGTTCGTATGTCAGTCAAGCACTGTTAAAACAAGGTTACCAAGTGATTGGTTTGGATAACCTTAATGCTTATTATGATGTGCAATTGAAAAAAGACAGGTTGGCTTGGTTTGATAATGAGGTGAATTTTGAATTTATTCAAATAGATTTGGCAGACCGTGAGGCAATGGCTGATTTGTTTGCTTCGCATCAGTTTGATGTGGTGGTGAATTTGGCGGCACAAGCAGGCGTGCGCTATTCGATTGATTACCCGCATGCTTATGTCGATAGTAATTTAGTGGGTTTCTTGAATGTATTGGAAGGTTGTCGTAATGGAGGTGTAAAACATCTTCTATTTGCATCATCATCGTCGGTGTATGGTGAGAACCAGAAAATTCCTTTTGCTGTAGAAGATCGCGTGGATCATCCTATTTCCCTCTATGCAGCAACAAAAAAATCGAATGAACTGATGGCACATGCTTATGCCCATTTGTATGGCATTGCGATGACAGGATTACGTTTTTTTACGGTTTATGGACCTTGGGGAAGACCAGATATGGCATATTTTTCATTTACCAAGGCGATTTGTGAAGGGAAAACCATTGATGTTTATAATCATGGTAACATGAAGCGGGATTTCACCTATATTGATGATGTGGTTGAGGCGGTGATTCGTTTGGTAAAAAGAGAACCGCAACAGTTGTATAAAATCTATAATATTGGGAATCATAGTCCTGAAACATTGATGGACTTTATTGCTTACATTGAATCAGCGTTGGGCATGGAAGCGAAAAAGAATTATTTACCCATGCAAGCTGGTGATATATTAGAAACTTATGCTGATGTGCAGGATTTAATGGCTGATGTGGGCTTTAAGCCTGATACATCAGTTGAAGAAGGGCTGAGGCGATTTGTGGAGTGGTATCGAGGCTATTATGGTGCGTGATTTTGAGCAGTTGTTTGCCCATGCAGATTGGTTTAAGCCTGATTTGAAACGGGACTGGGTACGCTACCGCAATGATGATAACCCCAGTGGTGTTTGTTGGTTTGTAGCAGCTGAGAGTGATAACCCTGTTTTATCCGTAATTATTCCAACAGCGGATGCTGATAGAGGCGGTTATTTTGTAAAACTCATGCAATCGCTGACTCAGCAGGATATGCAAGATTTTGAATTGATTGTGATTAAAGGTGATAAGCGACAAGGGCGTGGTATTAATATCGCCATTGCGAAAGCCAAGGGTAAATATGTACTCACCGTAGATGATGATTCATCGCTGCCTGATTCGCAAACATTCAGTAAAATGATTCAGGCTATGGATGAGCATGCTGATATTGGTATGGCAGGGGGTAATAATACAGTACCTGATTGGGCGACACCATTTGTGAAACGGGTGATGATTCAAGTGCCTCGCCGCAGTTGGCAACCTGTTTCGGAGATTGTGGATTCGGATTTGGCGGAGCATCCTTGTTTGATTATGCGTGCGGATTTATTCCGTGAAGTGGGTGGTGAAAATGAGGTGATTCCACGCGGGCTTGACCCTTATTTAAGGCAAGTATTTCGCGAAGCAGGTGCGCGTGTTGTGGTGTTGCCGAATATTATTTATCACCACCTACCGCCAGAAACTTGGTCGGGTCTGTTAGGGCAAATGTATCGCAATGGCTATCAAGCGGCGTATGCGAATATTCATTCACCAGAATGGGTGATTGAAACACCTGCTGAACATGGTGAATTTACATTGCGTGTGCCGTTGTGGAAGCGTGTATTGCGTTATCCTTGGCGGATGTTAAAAAGCCTTTTTAAGGGACATTGGTTATGGGTGATTTGCCAGATTTGCTATGCGTGGGGTTTTTTGCGCGGTTGGGTAGTAGAACGCTGATATATTAAAGCTAGGTGAAAATAGCTTGTATGCTAATATTTGTATATTAGATGAAGTGTAATAGTGAGAGTTCTCAGGATGATGTTTTTTTTGTCCTTCTCTCCCTGTATGCTGAAAATATGAGGAAATAGAAATGAAATTATGTGTGGTAGGTAGTGGCTATGTGGGTTTGGTAACGGCTGCATGTATGGCGGAAGTTGGGCATCATGTTATCGGTATCGATATTGATGCCAGCAAGGTCGCTTTGCTCAATGCTGGAGGTATTCCGATTTATGAGCCGGGTTTGGATGACTTGGTGAGCAAGAATAAATCACGGCTTTCATTTACCACAGATTATGCAGCGTGTGCGGATGCTGATGCCGTCTTTATTGCTGTAGGCACACCACCTGATGAAGATGGTTCTGCGGACTTACAATATGTGATTGCAGCAGCAAGAAGTGCGGCTGTACATATGCCAGATGGTTGTTTGGTGATTGTAAAATCCACAGTACCTGTAGGCACAACAGATGCTGTGGCAGATGAAGTCAAGCAAGTGATGGCAAAGCGTGGGGTATCAGCCCATGTGGCATTTAATCCAGAGTTTTTAAGAGAGGGGAATGCGGTTGGCGATTTCTTAAAACCAGACCGTATTATTATTGGTGTCGAAGATGATGCTACAGAGGCAGCACTTCGCCGTATGTATGCCGCGTTTAATCGTAATCGTGATCGTATGATTGTGATGGATAGACGCTCTGCTGAGCTAAGCAAGTATGCGGCAAACTGCATGTTGGCAACGCGTATTTCATTTATGAATGATTTATCACGCTTGTGTGATGTGGTGGGTGGTGATATTGAAAGTGTGCGACGGGGCATAGGTTCAGATGAGCGTATTGGGCCTCATTTTTTGTATGCAGGCATTGGTTATGGCGGTTCATGTTTCCCCAAAGATGTGCAGGCATTATTGGCAACGGGTGAGCAGTATGATGTGGATTTGCCCGTAGTATCTGCGGCATGGCAAGCCAATAAAACACAACGGCAATGGTTTATTCAGCGTTTAATGGATGCAGTGAAATCCCAAGCTGCAAAAAAAGTGGCAATCTGGGGTTTGGCGTTTAAGCCTGGTACAGATGATATGCGGGAAGCACCCAGTATTGATGTGGTCAATGCATTACTTGATGCTGGTGTGCAAGTGGTAGCTTGTGATCCAGCAGCTACTGCCTCCGCACAAGAGATTTGGGGCAATCGCATTGCCTATGAGAATGAGCCGAATGCAGTGTGTCATAATGCAGATATTCTGGTTGTTTTAACCGAATGGCTGATGTTCCGTGAACCTGATTGGTCGGATATTGCAAATCGTATGGCGGGCAGTGATGTTTTTGATGCACGTAATCTTTATGTGAAAGAAGAGTTGCAAAGTTATGGTCTATCTTGTGTGAATATAGGTCGTGGCAAATCCATTTGAACTTTTGGGAAAAGCCTTTATCTGATTTAATTGCGCATGAATGGGAACAGCTTTGTGATGGCTGTGGGCAATGTTGTATGCACAAGTTTGAAGATAGTGATACAGGCGAGTTGCTGCATACGCGTGTGGCTTGTCGATTGTTTGATGAGCAAGGTTGCCAGTGTACGCATTATGATGAGCGGCTTATGCAAGTGCCAAGTTGCTTGCATATTCGAAACCTTGCGAAAGAGCATTATGGCTGGTTGCCCGAAACATGTGCATACCGTTTACGCATGGAAAATAAACCGCTATTTTCATGGCATCCACTGATTTCAGGCAATCGATGCAGCGTGCATGATGCTGGTATATCGATGCGTGGGCGCTGTGTTTCAGAGTTAGATATTCCAGAATCCATGTGGATGAATTATATTCAAGAGGCAGAGGATAAAGCATAGCATGACAATTGTGGTGGCAGCGCTATACCAATTTGCAAGGTTAGAGAATTATCGTGATATGCGAGAGCCATTACAGGCTTTTTGTGATGGTCATGGTATTAAGGGCGCGTTGTTGTTGGCCTATGAAGGCATCAATGGCACGGTAGCTGGAGAGCGCGAAGATATTGATGATTTATTGGCTTATTTACGTTCAGATTCACGTTTAGAATCGCTGGAGCATAAAGAGTCGCTGGCATCAACATATCCCTTTTATCGTATGAAAGTGAAGCTCAAAAAAGAGATTGTCACTTTGGGTATAGATGGCGTAGACCCCAACGTGTGTGTGGGCACATATATTGAGCCTAAAGATTGGAATGATGTGATTTCTGATCCTGAAGTTCTGCTTTTGGACACGCGCAATGATTATGAATATAAGATTGGTTCATTCAAAGGCGCGGTTGACCCTAAAACCGATACATTTCGTGAGTTCCCCGATTATGTAGAGAAGCATTGCAGCCCTGAAAAACACAAAAAGGTCGCCATGTTTTGTACGGGCGGTATTCGCTGTGAGAAAGCGTCTGCTTTTATGTTGCAACAAGGTTATGAAGAGGTTTATCACCTTAAAGGAGGCATTCTCAAGTATTTGGAAGAAGTTCCTGAAGAAGAAAGTCTATGGGAAGGCGAATGTTTTGTGTTTGATGATAGGGTTTCAGTGAAACATGGTTTGGAAGAAGGCAGTTATACCTTGTGTAGGGGTTGCCGCTGGCCGATTACCGAATCGGATATGGCATTGGATTCGTTTGAAGATGGCGTGTGTTGCGAGCGTTGCCATGATGTATTGAGTGAAGATAAAAAAGCGCGATTAAGAGAGCGTAAAAAGCAACAGCAACTTGCAGAGCAGCGCGGTGAAAAGCATTTGGGCATGTCGCTGCAAGAAGCAAGGCAAAACAAGTTAAAACGTAAGCGTGATATGGGTCTAAAAGTGCCCAAACATTTGCAACCATTGGCGGAAAAGAAACATCGATGAATCAACAAGATGATGCTTGCCCCTGTGGTTCAGGCTTGAATTTGCAGCAATGTTGTTTGCCTGTGATTCAATCTGATAGGGCAAATAGTGCTGAGCAGTTGATGCGTTCCCGCTATACAGCATTTGTATTGGCAGATGAGCAATATTTATTAAAAACTTGGCATAGCAGCACTAGGCCAGAGGATTTTGCGCTTGGAAAAGCGTCATGGTTGGGTTTACAAGTTCTGGAAAGCACAAGCGATACGGTGAGCTTTGAAGCCGCATTTCATTTGGGTAGCAAAGGCATGCTGCTGCAAGAAAAAAGTCGGTTTACTTTGGAAGAAGGACATTGGCGTTATATTGATGGGGATTGCGTTGTCAGCCCTATCCAACGCAATGCGCCATGTTTTTGTGGGAGTGGTATAAAATTTAAGCGTTGTTGTGGTTTAAAAGGATAAAAAAGACTGGCGTGGGCATAAACCCACGCCAACCTTTCAATGGATGATTATTTCCCGAAAAGTCCTTTGATTTTATTGCCAACTGCCCCAGCGGCATTGCCCGCACCGTTGATTGCGCTTGAAGCACCATTTTTGAACATATCGGCTGATTTTCCGATATATTTCCCAACCCCAAGTTTGGCGACCGAGCTTTTAACATTGCCAATCATCTTGGATGATAAAAGTTTTGCCACTTCAGCAGCTGTGGCTCCGCCACTTTTTTTACCCACATCTTTAAGTTGTATGCGTGGCAGGTTAACTGATTGTTCCATGCCGCCCAAAGCTGCAATTCTCACTTTGGCTTTGCCGCCTTGAACCACCAGCTTGCGAATAATCATTTTGGTTTCTTCACCTTTTGAGGAAGCGCTTGAATCACTTTCTTTAATGCCAAGGTTCTTTTTCAAAGCATCCACGTTAGAGAGTCCATCTTTATTGATTTCATACACAACACTTGGTGATTGAATCATTATTTTGTCAATAATAATCGGGTTGCTGTTGATGCTACTGGTATCGATTTTGACAGTGATATTGCCCAATTCAAATAGATTAGGGTCAGTAAACCCTTTGGGGTTACCTACATTTAAACCACTGATACTGGCTTTGCCTGATTCTAATTCTAAGTTGACTTTGCTTACGCTCACTTGTGTTTTAGTGGCTTCAGAACCATAGGTTTGAATAGCATCCTTAACGATGCCATCAAGATTTGACCAAACAAACATAAGAGCTGTCACTACAATGGCGACCAATACAATAATTCCGATAAGTATTTTTTTCATATTACCCTCCTAATTTAACGTTTAAGAAACCTGCTTATTCATCTCAATCAATTGAAACAACTCAGATCGCGAAGATGGGTTGTTCAAAAATGCGCCAGTGAGCTTGGATGTGGTCGTCCAAGCATTGGGTTTATGAACCCCACGGTGACACATACAAAAATGTTGGCATTGAATAATCACAGCTACACCAGCGGGCTTCAATACTTCCTCAATAGCATGTGCGATTTGCATGGTAAGCTTTTCCTGCACTTGCAGCCGATTGCTATAGCCCTCTACAACACGCGCTAATTTGGATAAACCAACCACGCGCCCATCAGGAATATAGGCAATATGTGCCTTGCCGACAAAGGGAACCATGTGATGTTCGCAATGACTATGCAAATCAATATCAGAGACCAAAACCACTTCATCATAACCACAAACTTCTTCAAAGGTTTTGAGTAAATGCTCTTTGGGATCTTCGCGATAGCCAGAGAAATGCTCCTGCATGGCCGCCAATACTCTGGCAGGGGTTTCCTTCAATCCTTCACGATCAGGGTCATCCCCTAAATATTCCAAAAGAGCGCGCACATGCGCCATAGCTTTGTTATTCTTGGGGTCATCAATATCAAAATCTTTTAACATGCGATACATCCTTTGGGCTAATGTGCATGTGCGAGCTTAAAGGCTTGGGGAGTTGTTGCAATGCTTGTTGCAGATTTATTACGTCATGGTGAGCTTGAAGGCGGTGTGAAATACCGTGGACATGTGGAAGAAAAGCTTACGTTTCAAGGGCGGGAGCAGATGAATCATGTTTGGCAAGCTATCAAAGCGCAAGTGGATGTGATTGTTTCTTCGCCCTTATCGCGTTGCGCCATGCCTGCTCAGGAATGGGCAAAATCCGCTTCTATTCCATGTGTGATTGATGGGCGTATGGTGGAAATGCATTATGGTGATTGGGAGGGTTTGAGCCATGATGAGATTGAGCAGGCTTTTCCAAATATGTTGGGGCAATGGCGAAAAGACCCTACAGGTATGCGACCACCGCATGGGGAATCACCCGAAGAACTAAGGCAGAGAGTGGCAGCTTTTTGGCGTGATATAACAAAAAAATATCAACAGAAACATATATTGATTGTTGCGCATTCAGGCAGTTTGCGCATGTTAATCGCCTATCTCAATGCGCAACCCATAGCTTATACCAGAGCGATTGAAATGCCTTATGCTTGCTGGAGAAGGGTAGAGTATGATGAGCAAGCAGGCGTAAAGATTTTTAAGGAACCTCTGAACAAGTCCGACATGGCTGCGACACTGGCTTTGCGAGATGAAATGTAAGGCGCGAGGCGAAGCGTATGGTTGTTCCATTTGCAAGCCGAGCAACGCAGCAGTTCGCTCGCAAAGCCTTGTCCCGCAAGGGTTGCGCCCCCAATTCATGCGCTTGCGGCGTCAGGCTCCTTGGCATCGTAGCTACGGCTACGACCTGCGTCGCCTTCCTTGCATGCATCACGATTGGGGCTGCAACGCAACTCATGGGCGACTTGTTCAGAGGTTCCTTAAGCCTTAATGCGATAAAATTTGTTTTGCCATGCGGGCAATATGCGCGCCATAGCTTCTTGCAGCAGCAAGTGCAGCATCGGATACACCTTGCGGCATACCTTCATGGCTGCCCGTTCGCGCTGCCAATCCCCATTGTAATCCTGCATCGATATAACCGGGTAAACTTTTTGGAAAACCGATGGTTAGCATACCATGTTGTAAAAAATGAGAGTGCAATGAAATAAGGGTATGTTCAATGCCGCCGCCTTCACCGCCCAAACCGCCACCTGTCGCGAAAACACCGCCAACTTTGCCTTCAAGCAAATTCTCCATCCAAAGTTTGGATGTACTATCGACTAATTTTTTCATTTGCCATGCCATAGAGCCCATATGTACTGGCGTACCAAATACAAGCACATCTGCTTGCTGCAAATCTTCCAAAGTTGTATCTGTAGCTTGTTGAAGCGTAATTATGCTTTCAGGGATAGCAGCTTGCGCCCCTGCGGCAATGGCGTGTGCCATTTTTTCGGTACTGCCATAGTCGGAATGGTATGCAATTAATATCTTCATTGCGTCCTCTCTATTTGAATGGTTAGGCATTCTTTATGCCTCTTGTTATAAATCCCTTCCAAACGAATAATTTGATAAGGTTACACTGTAAAATAATCATAAATACTTGCAACGCAATTATACCAAAAATGTAGGTTTATAACTTTGTACCTATGTCTAAGGCTTTGTCAGGTTTTATTAAGTATTTCACCCCACTGACTTGTATTGTGCCAGTTAATAATATCAAATTCTTTGGATGGTTTTAACCACTCTACACCATCTTCTAATGCTTCTTCTAACAAAGAATATTCACCTGCTTTTAGATGTTCAGAAAATAAGTAATACATTTCACTTACTGACTTTGAGATAACAAGAGCTGTGTTTCTTTCATAATCAAGTAATATAACTTGACCTACCAGCCCTTGATCTGTTGGTTTTAAGTCAACACATAATAAACATGTTCCTGAATCTGATCCGATAGGTATACGATACTTGCTAAAAATATATTTTTTATCTATACCTATATCCGCATAAAAAAGTTCTTCAGGGTCTAAGGTATTATAGTTTAATATTTCTCTAATCGAATCTTGAATAGATAAAAATGGTATTCCATACACAAGATTAGCGGTTTTCTCATTATCCATTCCGTTATGAATTGAATATAGAGAAATTAAATCACTGGGAAGCAATGTATCAACAACCGTTCTCAGTTTATCTAATTCGCCTTCTGTTGCTGGCGGGTTTAAGGTTTGTTTTATTTTTGGAGCTTCTTTTTCTAGCCAACTATTAATTTCAAGCCATGATTGTTTTAAATTTTTAGTCATAATATCACTCTTGTATTTAATCTAACTAACGTAAGGAACCTATTTTTTAAACTCAATGTGAAGCGAAGTTATAGATGCGTCAAGCTGTGGAGCTAACGCTTAGGTGTAAGACGCAATCAAGCGTGCCCGATTTGCGAGGATAAATGTGATTTATTCACACCCATACTTTGCGCACCCAAAGCCCAGCGATGTTCTGGTGGGGTTTGAAAAACCAAGTGTGGGTTTGCGCCAGTAATTAACCATGCATTTTCCATCAGTTCTTGCTCAAGCTGCCCAGCATCCCAACCTGCATAACCGAGAATAAGCATAAAATGTTCAGGACCTAAGCCTTGCGATATTTCTTCTAACACATCACGCGATGTGG
>Ga0256829_1002401_pt1 | contig 14001 bp, 13 predicted proteins | sample 131447metaG_FD_185979 | JGI IMG/M metagenome (GOLD analysis project Ga0256829, IMG submission 185979) | Hydrothermal vent microbial communities from Lau Basin, Pacific Ocean - 131-447 | ecosystem: Environmental > Aquatic > Marine > Hydrothermal vents | place: Pacific Ocean: Lau Basin | collected...
ACTAAAAGAGTGTATAATAGAACTCCAGGAAAAAGGTTATGCTTTACCAAACTACCCTGAAAATCCTGAAACAGAAGAAGAAAAAAAGGTTCAGGCAAAATATGCAACATGTTTAGGTTCAGCGGTCAACCCTGTTCTTCGTGAAGGCAATTCAGACCGTCGAGCAGCAGCTGCTGTTAAAAACTTTGCACAGAAAAATCCTCATAAATTACGCCCATTTGAAGAAAATGCAAAAACATATGTTACTTCTATGGATAACGGTGATTTTTATGCAAATGAGCAATCAATTATTGTCGATGGTGAGCAAAATGTAACTATCGAATTAAATGGCAAAATACTGAAAAATGTAGATGCAAAAGATAAAGAAATTTTAGATGGCACTTTTATGTCTGTAAAAGCATTACGTGCCTTTTATAAAAAATCAATTGAAGATGCAAAAGCAAATGGTGTTTTATGGTCACTCCATTTAAAAGCTACTATGATGAAAGTATCTGATCCTGTTATGTTTGGTCATGCTGTTGAAGTGTTTTTTGAAGATGTATTTGCAAAATATGCTGATGAATTCAAAAAACTTGGTGTAAATGCCAACTTAGGTCTTGGTGATTTAGAGAAAAAACTTGAAAATTCAGATAAAAAAGATGAAATTTTAGCGGCATTTAAAAATGTCATAAATAACGGCGATGTAAATATTGCTATGGTTGATAGTGATAATGGTATTACTAACTTACACGCTTCAAATGACATTATTATTGATGCTTCACTCCCAGTTGTTATTCGTGACGGCGGTAAAATGTGGAATAAAGATGGTAAAACTGAGGAGTGTGTAGCAGTTATACCAGATCGCTGTTATGCAAATTTTTATCGTCCAATGATTGAAGATTGTGTAAAAAATGGACAATATGATGTAACAACTATGGGTAGTGTTGCTAATGTTGGGCTTATGGCTAAACAAGCTGAAGAGTATGGCTCTCATCCGACTACTGTTGAAGTACCAGAAGATGGTATTATGGAAGTAAAAGATGCAGCCGGTAATGTGCTTATGAGTCACAAAGTTGAAAAAGGTGATATTTGGAGAATGTCTCGTGCAAAAGATATTCCAATCAAAGACTGGGTTCGTCTTGCAGTAGAACGTGCTCGTATAGAAAAAGTACCGACTATTTTCTGGTTAGATGAAAATCGTGCGCATGATGCAAATATGATTAAAAAAGTAAATGAATACCTTAAAGAGCATGATACTGAAGGCTTAGATATTCGTATTATGGAAATAGAAGAAGCTACAAATTTTTCTAATGCTCGTGTGAGAGAAGGTGAAAACAGTATTGCAGTTACTGGTAATGTTTTACGTGATTATTTAACTGATATGTATCCAATCTTAGAGCTTGGAACATCTGCAAAAATGCTTTCAATCGTTCCATTGTTAGCTGGTGGCGGTCTTTTTGAAACTGGTGCTGGTGGATCTGCTCCTAAACATGTTGATCAATTCCTTACTGAAGGTCATTTAAGATGGGATTCATTAGGTGAATTTTTAGCACTTGCTGAATCATTAAGATATATTGAGCAAAAACATCCAAGTAAAAAACTTGAGGCAGTTATGGCTGCACTTGACGTTGCAAATAATAGATATTTAGACAATAATAAAGCTCCATCAAGAAAAGTGGGTGAGCCGGACAATAAAGCTTCTCACTTTTTTGTAGCTCAATACTGGGCACAAGATTTAGCTGACAGTGATAATGCAGAATTATCTGCTAAATTTATTCCTGTTGCAAAAGCTTTAGTGAAAAATGAAGAAAAAATTATTGCAGAACTTTTAGCTGCTGAAGGTAAAGCACAAGATATCGGTGGTTATTATCTTCCGGATGATGCAAAAGCTACTAATGCTATGCGTCCATCGGCTACATTAAATGCTATTATCGATTCAATAGCATAAATAGGTTTGGAACTGTATGCATTATGCATACAGCTTTCACTTTTTATATGTAGCTATGAAAAGCTATATATAAAAGATGAAATTTAATTTCATCTGTTGATGAGGACTTTGTATACTTAAGCGTTATGTGTTCGCACATATTGTTTAAGTGTATCTTATTAGTCATCATAGTATTTAATATTAAGGAGCATATATGAGTCAAGGAAAAAGGGTAGGGATAGTAGGTGCTGGTAATGTTGGCGCAACAGTAGCTTATTCTCTTGCAATGCTTGGGTCATGTCATGAAATTATACTTCGTGATAATAAAATAGATGTAGCAAAAGGAAAGGCTCTTGATATGTCACAAGCTGCTTCTGCTGTAAGAAGTCATACAGTTGTTTCTGTGGCAGAAGAAATGTCAGATTTAGTTAATTGTGATGTAATTGTTGTAACTGCCGGTAGTCCAAGACTTCCAGGTATGAGTCGTGATGATTTACTTATGATAAATGCGAAAATTACAAAAGAAGTAATTGAAGGTATTGCAAAATATTCTCCAAATGCAATTGTAATTATGGTTTCAAATCCTCTTGATGCTATGACTTATGTAGCACTTAAAGAAAGTGGATTTGACAGAAGTCGTGTTATTGGAATGGCTGGTATACTTGATAGTTCACGAATGGCTGCATTTATTCAAGAAAAACTTGGATATGGCGGTGGACAAATTCGTGCTTCAGTTATGGGGGGACATGGTGATGATATGGTTCCTCTTCCTCGCTATTCAACTGTAGCAGGCGTTCCACTTTCTGATGTTTTAACAGCAGATGAAATTGATGAAATTGTTGAAAGAACACGTCATGGAGGTGCTGAAATAGTTGGCTATTTAAAAACAGGTTCTGCTTATTATGCACCGGCAAAATCGGCTGCAATTATGGTTGATGCAATACTTAAAGATACAAAACAAATTCATCCTTGTGCTGTTTGTCTTGAAGGTGAATACGGCTACAGTGACGTTGTTTCAGGTGTTCCTGTAATGCTTGGTGCTAAAGGTGCTGAAAAAATCATTGAAGTAACTCTTGATGAAAAAGAAAAAGCTATGTTTGCACAATCTTGCACATCTGTTCAAGATTTAATAGATACTCTAAATGAAAATAATTTTTTTGAAGGAAAATAAAGAATGAAAACTCGTATAGAAAAAGATACAATGGGAGAAGTTAACGTTCCTAATGACGCTTATTGGGGAGCTCAAACACAAAGAAGTGTACAAAATTTTAAAATTGGTGAAGAAAAAATGCCATATGAAATTACACGTGCATTTTCTTACCTTAAAAAAGCTGTTGCTCTTGTAAATAAAGACTTAGGAAAACTTGACGCTAAAAAAGCTGATGCGATTGCACAGGCTGCTGATGATATGCTTGCAGGTAAACTTGATGGGAATTACCCTTTAGTCGTTTGGCAAACAGGTTCAGGTACACAATCAAATATGAATAACAACGAGGTACTTGCAAATCGTGCAACAGAAATTCTTGGTGGAGATTTTAGAACAAAGAAACTTGTACATCCAAATGATGATGTAAATAAATCTCAAAGTTCAAACGATACATACCCAACTGCTTTACATGTAGCTTCTGTAATCGCCGTAGAAGAGCAACTTCTTCCTGCAATTGCAAAACTAAAAGCAACACTTCAAGCAAAAAGTGAAGCATTTAGTGATATTGTAAAAATTGGTCGTACACATCTTCAAGATGCTACTCCATTAACACTAGGTCAAGAAATTTCTGGTTGGGTTGAAATGCTTAATAAATCCCAAAAGATGGCTAAAGATTCACTTGAAGCTGTACGTGAACTTGCACTTGGTGGAACTGCAGTTGGAACAGGACTTAATGCTCACCCAGAACTTGGTGAGAGAGTTGCTAAAAAACTAAGTGAACTTACTGGACATGATTTTATTACTGCTCCTAATAAATTTCATGCTTTAACTTCTCATGATGCTCTTGTTTTTGCTCATGGAGCCTTAAAAGCTCTTTCAGCAGATATGATGAAGATAGCAAATGATGTACGATGGTTAGCATCTGGTCCTCGTTGTGGGCTTGGTGAGATTGAAATTCCTGCAAATGAGCCGGGAAGTTCAATTATGCCGGGAAAAGTAAACCCTACACAAAGTGAGGCCGTTACTATGGTAACATGTCAGGTTATGGGAAATGATGCAACAATTGGCTTTGCTGCGTCACAAGGTAATTTTGAATTAAATGTATTTAAACCTGTAATTGCGTATAATTTCTTACAATCAGTAAGACTTTTAAGTGATTCTATTGTTTCATTTAATGACAATGCTGCAGTAGGTATTAAACCGGTTCATGCAAGAATAGACCACTTCTTACATGATTCACTTATGTTGGTAACTGCATTAAATCCGTATATTGGATATGAAAATGCAGCTAAAATCGCAAAAACAGCCCATGCAAATAATTCAACATTAAAAGAAACAGCTGTTGAACTTGGTCTTTTGACACCTGAACAATTTGACGAATACGTAAAACCAGAAGAGATGATTGCACCTAAGGCTTAAAAGCCAATACATTTTTTATTTTAAATTAAGGAGAATAGATGAATATACATGAATATCAGGCAAAACAGATTTTCAAAAAATATGATGTACCTACACCAAAAGGTATTATGGTTGACAGTGTTCAAGATGCTGTGAAAGCTGCAGAGCAATTAGGTGGCCCAGTATGGGTTGTTAAAGCACAAATTCATGCAGGTGGTCGTGGTCTTGGTGGTGGTGTAAAACTTGCTAAGTCTTTAGAAGAAGTTGAATCTTTATCTCACGAGATTTTAGGTATGACTTTGGTGACACACCAAACAACTGCAGAGGGTAAGTTAGTACAAAAGCTCTACATCGAAGATGGTGCAGATATTAAAGAAGAATTGTATCTTTCTGTTGTTCTTGATAGAAAATTAGAAATGCCTTTAATTATGGCTTCTACTGAAGGTGGAATGAATATTGAGGATGTTGCAGCAAATACTCCTGAAAAAATCATTACAGTTCCAGTGGATCCAACTATTGGTTTTCAAAGCTTTCATGGTCGCGAACTTGCATTTGGTTTAGGTATCACAGATAAGAATGAACAAAAAAATATCATTAGATTTGCAAGTAAACTTTATAAGTTATACATGGAAAATGATGCAGAAATGATTGAAATTAATCCACTTGTTAAAACAGGGACAGGTGAATTTATTGCTCTAGATGGTAAAATGGGATTTGATAACTCTGCGTTAGGTCGTCATCCTGATATTGCAGCGATGAGAGATCTAAGTGAAGAAGATCCTGATGAAGTAGAAGCTGCTAAATATGGTCTTTCTTATGTAGCACTCGATGGAGAAATTGGTTGTATGGTAAATGGTGCCGGTCTTGCAATGGGTACAATGGATACAATTAACCACATGGGCGGAACTCCTGCAAACTTTTTAGATGTTGGTGGTAGTGCAAACGCAGAAACTGTTGCAAAAGGTTTTGAGATTATTCTTAAAAATCCCAATGTAAAAGCTATCTTTGTAAATATTTTTGGTGGTATTGTTCGTTGTGACAGAATTGCAAATGGTATTATTGAAGCAACTAAAATTACTGATGTTAATGTTCCTGTTATTGTTCGTCTTGATGGAACAAATGCACCAGAAGCTGCTGAAATTCTTAAAAATGCAAATATTTCAAACTTAATCGTTGGTAATGATTTAGGTGACGGTGCAGCAAAAGCTGTAGCTGCAGCAAAAGGAGAATAATTAAATATGTCAATTTTAGTAAATAAAGATACAAAAGTAATCGTTCAAGGTTTTACAGGAAAAGAGGGTACTTTTCACGCTGAACAGTGTCTTACTTATGGTACTCAAATTGTTGGTGGTGTTACACCAAACAAAGGTGGTCAAGAGCATTTAGGTAAACCAGTTTTTAATACTGTTAGCGAAGCTATAAAATCTACAGGTGCAACTGTTTCTATGATTTTTGTTCCACCTGCTTTTGTTGGTGATGCTGTAATGGAAGCTGCTGAGGCTGGAATTGAGCTTGCTGTAATTATTACAGAAGGTGCACCAGTAAAAGATATGCAAATGGCTAAAGCCTATGCAACTAAACATGGTATGAAAACATTAGGGCCAAACTGTCCTGGTATCATAACAGCTGAAGAATGTAAGATAGGTATTATGCCTGGCTCAATTTTCAAAAAAGGGAATGTTGGTCTTATTTCTAAATCTGGTACACTTACTTATGAAGGTGCAAACCAAGTTTGTAAGGAAGGTTTTGGTATTACTACTGCTATTGGTATTGGTGGAGATCCTATTATTGGTCTTTCATACAAACAACTTTTACCAATGTTTGAAGCAGACCCAGAAACAGAAGCAATCGTTATGATTGGTGAAATTGGTGGAGATCTTGAGATTCAAGCGGCAAAGCTTATAAAAGAACAAATCACTAAACCTGTTGTTGCATTTATTGCAGGTCAAACTGCTCCTAAAGGCAAAACAATGGGTCATGCTGGTGCAATTGTGTCAGGTACTGCCGGAACTGCAGCTGAAAAAATGGCAGCACTAGAAGCTGCTGGTGTAAAAGTGGTTGTTTCTCCTGCTGAAATTGGAAAAGCAATAGCTGAAGTATTGGCAAGTAAATAATTTTGTTTATTATTATTTGTGTGAGCCTCTTAACGTAACTTTTTGTTACTGCCAAGGGGCGATAGGAACACATTTTAGAATATAATTATCAAAACTTAGATACTCTATGAGTAGAAAAGTATTATACGAATTTAATTTGTATTTAAATAATAGGAGAATAGATGGGAACTTTTAAAACTGAAAACCCAGGCGATCAACCTGTATGGGTTAATACTAGCAACTGTAAAGCATGTGATATTTGTGTATCTGTGTGCCCTTCAGGTGTACTTGGAATGGTATATGAAAAAACTTCAACGCTTGGTGCAATGATTTCCATTGATCACCCTGAAGCATGTATAGGATGTAATGAGTGTGAACTTACATGTCCAGATTTTGCTATTTATGTAGCAGACAGAAAAAGTCTTAAAGCTGCCGGCAAAAGTTTTGCTAAATTAACTGATGAATCTAAAAAGAGACAAGAAGAAATTGTTGCAAATAATTATATGTCTTTATCACAACAAGGAGCTAAATAATGGCAAGAGAAGTAATTTCAACTGGTAATGAACTTGCTGCAAAAGCGGCAGTAGAAGCTGGTGCTAGATTTTTTGGTGGCTATCCAATTACACCATCATCAGAGATTATGCATGTATCTTCAGATATGTTACCAAAAGTTGGTGGTACAGCAATTCAAATGGAAGATGAAATAGCTGGTATTTCAGCTGCTCTTGGTGCTTCTATGACTGGTGTTAAATCATATACTGCGACTTCAGGTCCTGGTATTTCACTCAAAGCAGAACAAATTGGTCTTGCTTTTATTGCTGAAATTCCATTAGTGATTTTTAATGTAATGCGTGGTGGTCCATCAACTGGTCTTCCAACTCGTGTTTCTCAATCTGATATTGGTCAAGCACAGTATCCAACACATGGGGATTATGCATCTATTACTTTATGTGCTGGTTCATTAACTGAGTGTTATACACAAAGTGTTCGTGCATTTAATTTAGCTGAAAAATATATGACTCCAGTATTTATGCTTTTAGATGAGACAATTGGTCATATGCATGGTAAAGCGATGCTTCCAGATATGGAAGAAATAGAAGCTTCTATAGTAGATCGTGAAAAATTTCATGGAAATCCAGCTGATTATAAGCCTTATGATGTTCCTATGAATAAGCCTGCGGTTCTTAACCCTATGTTTGAAGGGTATAAATACCACATTACAGGTCTTCACCATGGTGATGAAGGTTTCCCTACAGAAGATGCTGCACAATGTGAATTTAATATTGAGCGTTTAGTCGGAAAAATTAATACTGTCCATTTAGAGAATGATGGTCTTGATGATTTACCAGATTATGAAGAGGTAGATTTGGATGATGCTGATATTTGTATTGTTGCCTATGGTTCTATTGCTCTTGGTGCATATGAAGCTGTTAAAAAACTTCGTTCAGAAGGCATTAAAGCAGGTCTGTTTAGACCAATTATGTTATGGCCAAGTCCAATTAATCGTTTAGAAGAAATTGGCAAAAAATTTGAAAATAGAATCTTAGTTACTGAACTTAATATGGGACAATATTCAAAAGAAATCGAACGTATCATTAAGCGTAATGATTTTACTACGCTTTTAAAAGCAAATGGTCGTCCAATCGCACCTGCTGAAATGGTAGCAAAAGTTAAGGAGATGATTTAATGGCATTTAATTATGATAAATATTTACGTGTAAACAAGATGCCGACACTTTGGTGTTGGGGTTGTGGTGATGGTGTTATTTTAAAAGCGACTATCCGTGCAATTGAAAAAATGGGCTGGGACATGGACAATGTCTGTGTTGTATCTGGAATCGGATGTTCAGGACGTTTTTCATCATATATAGATTGTAATACAGTGCATACTACTCATGGTCGTACTGTTGCATATGCTACAGGTGTGAAACTTGCTAAACCACATGCAAATGTAGTCGTTGTTGCTGGTGATGGTGATGGTCTTGCTATTGGTGGTAACCATACTATCCATGGTTGTAGAAGAAATATTGATTTAAACTTTATTATTATTAATAACTTTATCTATGGTCTTACAAATTCTCAGACATCTCCAACTACTCCTCGTGGTATGTGGACTGTTTCTCAAAAGAATGGTAATATTGATCCAACTTTCAATGCCTCAAATCTTGCAATCGGAGCAGGTGCTTCTTTTGTGGCTCGTGAATCTATGACAGATCCTAAAAAATTGGAAAAAATTCTTGTAAAAGCATTCTCTCATAAAGGTTTTAGTTTTATAGAAGTGCTTTCTAATTGCCATATTAATCTTGGACGTAAGAACAAAATGCTTTCTGCAATGGATAATCTAAAATGGATTGATAGTATTACACTTCCACTCAAAAAATGGGAAGCGATTGAAGATCCTATTGAAAAAGAAAATATTTTACCAACAGGCGTATTAAGAGAAGTAGAACAAGAAGAATATTGTGATATGTATGCAGAGATTCAAAAAGCTGCAAAAGGTGAACGTGCTAAAATTACTCAAAATGACTTTGAGAAAAAAATATAAGGAGTAATAAATGAGAAATACTTTAAGATTTACTGGTGTTGGAGGACAAGGTGTTCTTCTTGCCGGTGAAATTATGGCTGCTTGTAAAATTAAAAATGGTGGCTATGGACTAAAAACTGCTACATATACTTCTCAAGTTCGTGGTGGGGCAACAGTTGTTGATATTACTCTTGATGATGAAGAAATTCGTTATCCATATGCAAATGAGGGTGAAATTGATTTTATGCTTTCTGTAGCAGATGTTTCTTATCACCAATTTAAAAATGGTGTAAGACCAGGTAATAAAATTGTTGTTGACCCAAACCTTGTTCATCCAACTGATGAAGATAGGAAAACTTGGGAAATTATTGAAATTCCTATTATTACAATTGCAAAAGAAGAGGTTGGTAATGTTATTACTCAATCTGTTGTTGCACTTGGAATTACAAATACAATGACAGAAGTACTTCCTGATGAGTCTTTGATTGAGACTATGCTTTCTAAAGTACCTGCAAAAGTTCATGCAGCAAATAAAAAAGCATATGCTCTTGGTAAAGCTTATGCCTTAGATGCAATGGGAACTAAATAAATTTAGATAATACTACGTTTAAAAGCAGTACTCACAAGAGGCTGCTTTTTTTAAATTATATATTTAATACTAATTAATATCTAATATTTTTTAGTATTAAATTTTTATACTTTCCCAAAAAAAATCTACATGTTTTTCAAATTGCGTTGATAAACTATTTGTTGAGTTTGCATCAAATCTTAATAGTGTAACCTGCAAACGTATATAGAAGAGGGTGCTTATAAATTCATAGGCTATAAGCATTGGGTCTGAAGAACGAATTAAAGAGTTCTGCATCATAATAAAAAAGCCTTCTGAGAGTAATTGAATATTTTTATTGTGAAATTCACTCATAAATTGCTCTCTAAGGCTCTTATTTTGCATAAGTTCTATCATCAGTAGTCTAAACATACTTTCATTACTTTTATCAAATGTCAGCATTTTATATTGCATAGTATATTTTTGCAAAAATGCTTTACCTCTCAAGGCTAATTCTTTTATTTCTTCATTGCTAAAAGAGAAGGGTGAAGAGAAAATATTCTTAGCAACTTCTAAAAAAATCTCTTCTTTATTTGTATAATGATTATAAATTGCACTTTCTCTAATACCTACTTCTGAAGCTATTTTTCGTACGCTTGTGCCTTTATAACCATACTGAGAGAAGAGGGTTGTTGCTATTGTCAATATCTTTTCTTTTGTACCGCTTCTTTTTATTGTTTCCCTATTTTTGGGCATTTATACTCCTTTTTTCTCTTATGAACAATCGTTAACTATTACAGAAGTATATATGAACAAATGTTAATATATACTGAAATAAAAAGAACACATGTTCATAAATAAATACTTAGGTATGAACAAGTGTTAATATAAAAAATTAGGATAATAAATGACAATTAAGTATAATTTCATAGGTATAAGAGATAGTGACTTGAAATTATTTCAAGAGGAAAGTCCGAGCTGCTGTAAGACAGTGTTCCATTTAACTAATGGCCGTAGTAATACGAGGGAAAGTGCAACAGAGATTAGACTTCTACATTTTATGTAGTAAAGGTGAAAAGGTGGTGTAAGAGACCACCAGTCTTTATAGCGATATAAAGAGCTTGTAAACCCAACATGGCAGCAAGAAACAAATGGTTAGCGTCTTACAATGCTATTGTTTCGCTAGAGGCACAACGCAAGATGTGCAGTAGATTAATACTATCATACAAAACTCGGCTTATCTTATACCTGTATAAACTGCTCGTGAGAGAGTAAATAATTTTCAAGAGAATTTACATTATGTTAACCAATATATATTATATTTTGCCCATACGGTATATCGTGCTTAGTATATGCATAATAACTTCTTCTTTAAATGCTGATTCTTATAGCTTTAGAAAATATTCCCATGTAAAAAAATTTTATAAAGAGATAACACCTATTGTTCTTAATATTTGTCAAAAGTATAAACTTCCTGCTGCATCTGTTTTAGCTATTGCGGGATTGGAATCTGGATATGGGAGAGGATATGTTGCACAAATTACTGGTAATATAATGAGCTTAGGTGCTTTTAAAAGTGATTCGGAATTACCAGCACTTGTTCTTCCCTATTCTAAAAGCAAACAGCAAATTTTATTTGACCCAAAACAGATAAAAAAGCACAATCGGAATGACTTAGTATATAAGAAACGTCATAAAAGTTTTAAAAAAGACTACAGACCATTACCATATGCTGGTAGCGTAGATAAACTTACCCTCTTAAAATACAATAAAAATTTACGTCAAAAAGCTTATAAAGCCTGTTTTGATGATTTTGCAAAGAAATGGATAAGCAAAACATCAAATATAAAAGCTTTTAGAAATACAAGAAGTTGGCTTAATAGACTTATTGCAAAAAATAATAATAAAATATTATTTAGTATGAATACCAATAAAGACTTTATAAATAGAGTTGGTGGTATCAAAAATTCATTTAATTATAGAAAATCATGGCCAATAAAAGCAAAAATTATTATGAAAAAAACTGGTTTAGTTGCACTGGTGAACAATATTCAAAATAAACATATGAGCTTTAATCAAGCTTGGGAGCAAAAATAAAATGCAAAAAAAAGAACAGTTAATACAAGATATACAAAATTTATTAAACAGTTATGAAGGTATCAACCCTACTTCCATTAATCCTGATTTATTAAAATTTATGGATGAAAAAACACTTATTAGTATTATTGATTCACTTTTGACACAAAAAGAAGAAAATAGTGTTTCTGACACTGAATGGCTGGAACAATTTAAAACAGATTTGTAAACTTGTTTATAAACGTTGTCGTTATTTACTATTAATAGTGTATAATATAACAAATTAAAATATAGGAATATACAATGGCTAATTTAGACTTAATTCAACTTACGGAACAAACAAAGAAACTTACTGCAATGGTTGTAGAGGATGAAAAAGTTACAAATGAACTTTTAAGTTCTACTTTTAAAAACTTTTTTGCAAAAGTAGATTCATGCTTTGACGGCGACAGTGCATTAAAAGTTTATGAACAAAGCAAACCGGATGTAGTATTTGTAGATATTATTATGTCAGGTATGGACGGGATTGAACTTTCTCGTAAAATTCGTGAAATTAATCCAAATCAAATTATTATTGTCATCTCTGCAAGTAATGATATGGAAAAAATCTCTGAATCAATTGAAGTTGGTGTAAATAGTTTTATTCAAAAACCAATTGATACGAAAAAAATTATTGAATTACTTGGTAGTGTTGTTTCAATGATAGCTAAAAAGAAAAAAATTGAAACAAAAACATTTTCAATTTCTCTTCCTTTAGACTTATATGAAACTGTTAATGATAATGCAAAAGCTGAAAGTATTTCTAAAAATGCTGTAATTATTAGAGCGCTTCGTAGCTTTTACGAATAATTTAAATTATAAGATATTTTATCTTTTTTTAAGGGTAGTGTCTATATAATTTCGGCTCAACAAATATGTTGAGCCTTTACTTTTAAGTGGCCCCGTCGTCTAGCGGTTAGGATCCATGGTTTTCATCCATGTTACAGGAGTTCAATTCTCCTCGGGGTCACCAAATTTTCTCTATAACTCCCAAAAACAAGCACTTTTACAAACACTTAATTAAGCCTCATTGTATTTTGTACACATTTTTTGTGCACAGAGGGGTCACTCCGTGGGCAAATACATCATGCAAATCAATAAATCACTCTACTTTCGTAGAAGAATTCCACACCATTTATCACATTTTTTTCAAAATAAGGCTGAAATCCGCATTCAATTGGGAAAAATCTCTCATTTTCATGCTAACATGTATGCAAAAGAATTGAACAATTTGTTCGAGGAGTTAATTACTATGTTACAAACTGATACAGACAATAAATTATTCAAAACCAAACAATATATTGATGCGATGCTTTGCTACTCAAATAACAAAGCCAAAAAATACACTGTTACCCAATCATTTTCTCTTAAAGAGAGTAAAGAGTACATAAAAGAAGTGGAAGAAGCTTTACAGGCTAAATTAGAAGCACTTACAATCAAAGAAAAAAAGAAACTCTTAGACAATCTCGATGTGCTTGATAAACTTGTGCATATTATAGACCCAAAAAATGATTTTGCACATCACCCTACCCACTCGACTACACAACAGAAAAAAAGAGAAACAATCACATTTAAAGAACTCTATAAAATTTTCATCAAAGAAAAGATCCAGGAGAGTGGCGAAGATGTTGCACAAAGTACTTGGAGAGATTATCAATCATCTTACAATGATTTCATCTATGTAATCGAAGATGCAGAAGATAGAGATATAAGTGAATTTACACGAGAAGATTTTAGAACATTTGTTGATGCATTACACAATCATCTACCAAAAAGTAGAACAAAGTTAAAACAGTTTAAATCACTCCCCTATTTCGAGCTTAAAAAGCTTGAACTTACAAATGATGAAAAACTTGCATCTAATACGAAGAAAAAGAAAATGTCAACTATCAAACAAATGTTTGATATAGCACTTGATGCACGTTATGGCTATATTGACATAAACTATGCAGAGGCATTTCTCATCAAAGAGACGAAAAAAAGTAAAAATAAAGAAAAACCCGAACGACTGCCACTCAGTAATGAAAATTTAAACAAGCTGTTTAATTCTAAACTCTATACAACACAGCTAAAAAGCACTCTACAACATAAGCTCGAGCAATACTGGATACCGATCATCGCACTTTATACAGGAATGAGACAGAATGAAATTTGTCAGCTCTATATTGAAGATGTAAAAAGTGAAATTATAAGCACAGGGGAGAGAGTCTATTACTTTAATATTAATGACGATAAAGATAAACATCTAAAAAATGACAATGCCAAAAGACTT
>Ga0256829_1002402_pt1 | contig 13997 bp, 13 predicted proteins | sample 131447metaG_FD_185979 | JGI IMG/M metagenome (GOLD analysis project Ga0256829, IMG submission 185979) | Hydrothermal vent microbial communities from Lau Basin, Pacific Ocean - 131-447 | ecosystem: Environmental > Aquatic > Marine > Hydrothermal vents | place: Pacific Ocean: Lau Basin | collected...
AGAAGAGATAAGAGTTGCACTAAAAAATGAGGGATATATAAGGGATTAATCTAAATGAAATCAATTAAAATTTTAAATATAAAGAAACCGGTTATTTTAATTAAAATATTAAGTGATGGTACTCTATGCGTTGTTGATTCTGAGACAACTGTTAGATACTTTAATATTGACGACTTTAGTTTGAAATCTGGGTTTAAACTTGGGGTAAATCACTTAAGATATAAAACTGATATGGTTGATATTAGTAAGAATGCAGAGTATGCAGTTACTATAAGTAGCGATAGGAAGGAGTCAAGACTTTATAATGCTAAAACAAAAAAGGCTATAGCAAAAGTTAGTAGGCATCAGGGTGAAGTTTCTTGTGTTGGTATAGATAATTCAAATAGATATATGTTGTCATGTGGAGATGATGGTAAAACATTTGCAGTTGATATGAAAATGGGAAAAATAGTTTTTACACTTCCTATACATATTGATACTGTGAATGATATTGCGTTTAGTTCAAATTCCAACTGGATTGCTACATCTAGTTATGATAGGAGTATTTCTTTATTTAATTTATCTACAATGACTCCAAAAGCAAAACTAAAAGCTCATTCTGATCCTATCATGAAGCTACATTTTTTAGGTCATGATAGACTTGTTAGTGTAGATAAAAAAGGTTCAGCTATTGTTTGGGATATTCATACTGCTAAACTAATCAAGAGATTGGAAAATATACATGATGATCCTACTCAAATAATTTCTGATGATGAAAATAAATTTCTTTTTGTAGGTACTGCTTTGGGGTACATAATTTTATATGATTTAAACACATATAAACTCTTGTCAAAGAAGTTTATTAAATTTTCATCTGAAATAACTTCTATGGCTTTTGATGCAAGTACAAAGAGCTTAATAATAGGCTGTGAAGATGGAACTCTTTCCTTCTATAATGTATATGAAGGTGAGGATAAAATTACAGAACTTTTAAAGTTAAAAGATTTTGAAGGTATATATCATGAAGTGGAAGCAAACCCAATTTTGGTACATACACCGTCATATGAACTGTATGATAAGATTTGGATGTCAACAGTGAAAAATGCAAAAGCATATCTTCAAAAAGGCGATAGAAAATCAGCAATAGCAATATTTAAAAACTTTAAAAATATACCTTCAAAAAACAGTGTTATGCAAAATATAATGTTAGAGTATGAAGATTATTCTAAGTTTGTAACTCTCGCTAAGCAAGGAAAACTACCATTAGCTTATGGTTTAGCAAATCAACATCCTATGTATAAAAATTCTTCTATTTATATTTCTCTTGAGAAAAATTGGAAAAAAGCATTTTCACAAGCACAAAAATATGCCTTAGAACCAAAAGGTGCAGAAAATGCAAAACAAATATTGGCACCTTATAGGGGTCTCAGCGAAAAAACAAAACTAATACAAGAACTTTTAACGCAAGGTGATATATACAAGCGTTTTAGGGTTGCTATTGGTCAAAAAGATTTTAAAATTTGTTTTGAATTGATAAAACAACATCCATTTTTAAAAGAGTTTCCTGAGTATGAAACAATTATGAACTATGCAGATACTCTTTACATAAAATCTCATGAGTTTATAAAAGATGGTGATACTCATGCTGCTATAAAAATGTTAAGGATACTTTATAACTTTACAGACTTCACTGAAGAAGTAAAAGAGTTGATGCAAGATATTGAAAATAGGCAAAAGTTTTTTAACGCAATAGAAGAGAATGATACAGTATTGGCTTACAACCTTTTAGACGCAACAGATGACCTTCTTGAAACTGAAGATGGACAAAAGCTTCAGGATATATGGAACAATGACCTCGGTTCGGCAAATGAAAAAGCAGTAGATGGAGATGTGGAAGGCGTTAAAATAGCACTTCAAATATATATGAATATAAACTCTAAATATGCCGCTATAGGTACTGTTTTTGGATGGTGTTATATGGTTCAACTAGAAAATGCAATACGAGCAAAAAAAGACAAAACTGTGATAGAAAATGGTATAAAAAACTATATGCTATCTTTTGGATTACAAGACCAAATCGAAAACTTTTTTAGAATTTTTAAGAGTAGATATAAAGACTCAAAGCTCTCCTTAGAACATTTAACAAAAGGCTCTTTAAGTATGTGGCGACCATCTATGATTGTGGATTCAATCTTAGATTAGGTTTTATCTTGCATCTTGTATCTTTTTTTAACCTAAAACATAGCAATTTTTGCCTATAATAAGTCAATTTTAAATCAATAATTATTAGAGGAGACTTTTTATGCAAATTACTGGTGCACAGATGGTCATAGAGGCTTTTATCGCTGAAGGTGTAGAGACTGTATTTGGTTACCCTGGCGGAGCGATAATGAATGTATATGATGAGATATACAAACAAGATGGATTTCAACATATCTTAACTCGTCATGAGCAAGCAGCAATTCATGCTGCTGAAGGTTATGCCAAAGCAAGTGGAAAAGTCGGTGTTGCTATGATTACTTCTGGCCCTGGTTTTACAAATGCTGTTACAGGTCTTGCTGATGCTTACATGGACTCTGTTCCTCTAGTCGTTGTCTCTGGTCAAGTTCCTATGAGCCTTATCGGTACTGATGGTTTTCAAGAGATTGATGCTATTGGTATTAGTCGCCCTTGTACTAAGCATAATTATCTTGTTACAGATGCAAAAGATTTACCTCGCATACTAAAAGAAGCTTTTCATATTGCTGGTAGTGGTCGTCCTGGTCCTGTCCATGTAGATATTCCTAAGGATGTAACAGCTCAGATAGAAGAGTATAACTATGACTTTGAAGTTGAGTTAGAAACATATAAGCCACATACAAAAGGTAACCCTCGTCAAGTCAAAAAATCGATGGATGCTATAGCAAAGGCAAAGAGACCTCTATTTTATCTAGGTGGTGGTATAATAAACTCAAATGCTGCAGAAGAAGTAAGAGATTTAGTTCATAAAACGCAGATACCAGCAGTTGAGACTTTTATGGCTCGTGGTACACTCTCTTATGATGATGATTTGTTGATTTCTATGCTCGGTATGCATGGCTCTTATGCAGCAAATATGGCTATGAGTGAGACTGATTTAGTTATTGCACTTGGTGCTAGATTTGATGACCGTGTTACTGGAAAACTTTCAGAATTTGCAAAAAATGCAGGTGTTATTCATGTAGATATTGACCCTGCTTCTATCTCAAAGTTGGTAAACGCAGACTATCCTATCGTTGGAGATATTAAAAGTGTTGTTTTAGATATGTTAGAACATGTTGAACGAATAGATCCAAACAATTATGAAGGTTGGAGAGAAACTATCTCTAACTTTGATGAGTTACATCCTTTAACTTTTCATGAAGATTCAGACAGGTTAAAACCTCAGTGGGTTGTTAAGCGTGTTGGTGAACTCTTAGGTGATAGTGCAAATATATCTACAGATGTTGGACAGCACCAAATGTGGGCAGCACAGTTTTATCCATTTACTCGTCCTCGTCAGTTTATAAGTTCTGGTGGACTTGGAACTATGGGGTTTGGTTTTCCAGCAGCTATGGGTGTTAAAGTCGCAACTCCTGATAAAATTAGTATTAACTTTACAGGTGATGGCTCAATCCTTATGAATGTTCAAGAACTTATGACAGCAGTTGAAAAAAAGATACCTGTTATCAATATCATTTTAAACAACAACTTTCTTGGAATGGTTCGTCAGTGGCAGACACTTTTTTATGACAAACGACATAGTGAAACTGACCTCTCTGTTCAGCCAGATTTTGTGAAACTATCTGAAGCTTTTGGTGGAATAGGGTATAGAGTTACAACAAAAGAGGAATTTGACGCAGCACTTAAAGATGCCATAGAGAAAAATGTCGTTACATTTATAGAAGTAATAGTAGAAAGATTTGAGAATGTTATGCCGATGGTTCCATCAGGTGGAAGTCTATTTAACATGATGTTATTAGAGAAAAAGGAGACAAAATAATGACTGCTAAGAGTGATAATAGTGAAAGAAGAGTAGTCTCAGTTATTGTTGTGAATGAAGCGAGTGTCTTATCTCGTATCACAAATCTTTTCTCAGGTCGTGGTTACAATATCACTTCTTTGACAGTTGCACCTATTCCAGAGAGTAAGTATTCTCGTTTGACTATAGTAACAGCTGGTTCTGTTCGTGTTATTGAGCAGATTACAAAACAGCTTCATAAGCTTATACCTGTTCTTCGTGTGTACGAGCATGAAGATATTGTTGAAAAAGAGATGGCTTTAGTGAAGTTTCCAATAAGTGAAAATATTACAGATATTGACACACTTTGTCAAGCCTATAATGGAAAGATAGTTAATGTTGGAGAAAATGTTGTTATTGCTATGGTTGCAGATGAATCAGCACGGATTGAACATTTTTTAAAGGCAATAAAGCGTTTTAATCCTAAAGAAATAGTACGAAGTGGTGCAGTTGCACTTGAGCGATAAGTTAATGACTTTAAGTTCAATAGCTTCAATTTTACAAACGCAGTTTGATGCGAAAGACATTCAAATAAGTGGCATGAATACTTTAAAAGATGCGAATGCTCATGAGGTTTCTTTTGTTTCAAATGCAAAATATGTTAAAGATATAAAAGATACAAAGGCTGCAGCTGTAATAATATCTGAAGATTTAGTGAAGTATTTGCCAAGTTCTTCTGTTGCCTTGGTTGTTGATAACTCTTATCTATCTATGGCAAAACTATCTAAATATTTTGCACCACTAATCGAAGATGATACTTTACCTGTTGCTCTTATCGGTGAAGGAAGTAGAGTCTCTTCAAAAGCTGAAATTGCTAATGGTGCTAAAATAGGAAAAAACTGTACTATATTAGCACACTCTTATGTAGGTGCTAATTCTGTGATTGGTGATAATACAATTATCTATCCGAGCGTAACTATATATAGAGATTGTGTTGTTGGTAGTGATTGTATTATTCATGCAAATAGTGTTATAGGTTCTGATGGATTTGGATTTGCAACTGATGCTAAGGGTGAGCATACCAAGATTTATCAAAATGGAAATGTTATTATTGAAAATGATGTGGAGATAGGTAGTAACACGAGTATAGATAGAGCTGTCTTTGGAAGTACACTTATCAAAAAAGGTACACGCATTGATAACCTTGTTCAAGTAGGTCATAACTCCGAGGTAGGTGAATATAGTGTTATGGTATCACAATCAGGCATTGCAGGTTCAACAAAACTTGGAAGAAATGTTGTTATGGGTGGTCAGTCTGCCACGGCAGGGCATTTAACCATCGCACCATTTACTACCTTAGCTGCAAGAAGTGGTGTTACAAACAATATAAAAGAGAGTGGAAAAACTTTTGCAGGATTTCCTCTGATGGAGCATAGAAAGTGGTTGAAACTTCAGGTTAAAATTGCTAAACTATTAAAATAAATTATAAAGGATTTTACATGTCACAAACTATTGCATTGAGTGGAACAAAAAAAGGTGTTATTTCGGTAACTAAGATAGATGAACCTTATGGAGCTGGTAGTGAGAGTGTCGCAAGTGTAGGTATATCTTTAAAAGGTGATGCAGCAAATCCAGAGTGGAAAGTTCATCTTCCTATGGATAACTTAGATGCAGTTATCAAGGCTTTACAAGCTTTAAAATAAGAAGAGTTTAAAGACTCTTCACAAACTCTTCTATGCGTTTTATCCCTGTTCTAATGCTATTAATATCTGTCGCAAAACTAAACCTAAAATAACCTTCGCTTCCAAAACCAACACCTGGAACAACAGCTACTTCTTTTTGTGCAAGTAAATCTTTAGCAAATTTTAGTGAATCATTACTTACTTCTTTAATATTTACGAAAAGATAAAAAGCACCATCAGGTTTTAAAACACTCAAACCATCTATATTATTAAATAGTTCTACAGCTTCATCACGACGCTTTATAAACTCTTTTCGCATCATCTCTATATCTTCATCAGCACTTCCATCAAGACCTGCTATAGCTGCATGTTGTGTTATGGAGTTGATATTTGATGTACTTTGAGACTGTAATTTTTTAGTTGCTTTGATAAGTTCACTATCATAAGAAGCCATATAACCAAAACGCCATCCAGTCATTGCCACTGACTTACTAAGTCCATTTATAGTTACTGTTCGTTTGAACATATCATTACTTACTGCAGCTGCAGATGTGAATGAGCCTTTGTAGATTAGTTTTTCATACATCTCATCACTTGCCACTATAATATCAGTGCCTTCAAGTTCTTTCCCAAGTGCAGTTAATTCTTCTTTTGAGTATATAGAACCTGTTGGATTTGAGGGTGTTGTTAAAACTAACATTTTTGTTTTTGGAGTTATTGCATTTTTTAGTTGCTCAGGAGTTATCTTAAATGCAGTGTAGTCATGGGTCTGTATTTCTATCACAGTTCCACCACAGTATTTTACCAGTTCAGGATAAGTAACCCAATATGGAGCAGGAATAATAACTTCATCACCATCTTGTATAGTTGCAGAAAATAGGTTAAATAAAGAGTGTTTAGCACCATTGTTTACAATGATTTGATTTGGTTCATATATTAAACCATTATCTCTTTTTAGTTTTGTGCATACCGCAGCTTTTAGTTCTGGTATGCCATCAACAGCAGTATATTTTGTATAACCTTTGTTGATTGCGTCTATGGCTGCATCTTTTATAACTCTAGGCGTATCAAAATCAGGTTCACCTGCTGAGAAACTCAAAATATCTTTTCCTTGAGCTTTTAATTCTTGAGCTAATGTCGTAATTGCTATGGTGATTGATTCTGATAGTGTGTTAATGCGATCTGTTAGCATAAAAATCCTTATTAGTTAGCTACAATGAGGCTAAATATTAATGAAATTATACTAAAATAATAATATATATAAGTTTATATTTGTAAAAAAATTAACTTTTCATAGCTGTAATAAATGATTCGTAGATAGTTTCTAGTTCTAAGTCTTCTTCTAAAACTTTTTTATTATCCTCTACTAAGATATGTTCTAAAATAGCTACCCTTTTTAAAAGATACTCAAACATTTCTTTGTTTATATCTGGAAGCATATTGTGCATAAATGGGTCTGTGCATCGCCCCTTTTCTATAACATGAGCAGGAATACCAATAGCAGTAGAACACTCAGGTACTTCTTTTACGACAACAGAGTTAGCTCCTATCTTTGCATATTCACCAACAATTATATTTCCTAAGATTTTTGCACCAGCACCAATTACTGCACCTTTTTTTATAGTTGGATGTCGTTTTCCATGTTTTAGTGAAACACCACCAAGTGTTACTCCTTGATAGATAAGAACATCATCTTCCACGATAGAAGTCTCTCCTATAACAACACCAGTACCATGATCAATAAAAACTCTCTGACCAATAATAGCTGCAGGATGAATATCAATATGTGTAAAGATTTGAGTTAATCCCATTAACATTCTAGCCAAACCTTTAAAATTTGCTTTATATAGTTTATGAGAAACTCTGTACCAAGCTATAGCCCAAACACCTGGATAATTAAAAAGAAAGTCGAATGCTGAATGAAGAGCAGGATCGTTTCTATACGCATTTGCAAAATCTTCTTTAATTTCACTATATAATCCCAATTGTAAATCCTAATATCAGTTTGTAGTTCTTAGATAGCCATTTTGTTCAAGAAAGGTTTCTAATTTTGAAAGTGTATCACTTTTTTCTTTTTCTGTGATAAAATCACTTTTAAGCAAATCTGTTTTAAGTTTTTTTAAAATTGAATCTTTGTTATAACCTATGGAATGTAAAATATCAAGAATATTCTTCGATTCTATTTCATTGCTTATTGTATAATCTGTATCATTGATATTGATTGTATATTCATTAGGGTGAGTAAATAGATTATGGTTCATACCTAATGTCTCTTGATATGCTCCTACATTAAAAAAACCTAAGAAGTAATCCTCTTCATCCGTGTTTATATCATGAAGATAAAGAGGTTTTTCAGGGTTGAAACAAATCTCTCCATCACTATCACATGTAATATCCCAAAGTGATGCAGCACGAATAGGTGTTGTGTTTAGATAATGTATAGGCATAACAGGAAATTGTTGTCCTAGTCCCCAGTAGTCTGGTAAACTTTGAAATATAGAGGCATTTATAAGGTATCTCTCTTGAAGTTTTGTTTGTAGTTGTTCAAGCTCATTTGTAGGGTTTGATGATTTTAAATAGAGTGCTTTTTTGATGATGTTATGCACTAAAATTTCTGCATTTGATCTATCTTGCAGATCAATATAACCCAAATCAAATAATGTAAATAGAGACTCCATATGATCAAGTGCATCATGAAGATATTCTATACAGTTTGCATTATTTAAAAGCCTATTCAACTCTTTTAACTCTTCTATGAGAGGAGGGTTGTTATCTTTAAAATTTAATAATTTTTCTTGATAATCTTGTGAAAATAGTTCTAAAACAGGAGTGATTAAGACGGCATGAGATGCAGATATATATCTACCTGATTCTGTAAATATATCTGGATGTTTTACACTTTTTGCATCCATTATCTCTCCAAGTAAAAAAACAACTGAACTTGCAAATTCATCTATTGAGTAGTTTCTTGCATTGGATTGTATATGTTGGTTATATTCTACAGCTAAACCACCACCTATATTGAGACTTGATAGAGAGTTAGCTCCCATTTTTTTAAGTTCAGCATAGATATTCCCTGCTTCTCTAAGTGCTTTTTTTAGTGGGGCTATATCAGACATTTGAGAGCCAATATGAAAATGTATCATACTAAACTTATCTAATAAATTTGCATTTTTAAGTAAATTTATAGCTTCTATAATCTCAGTGGAAGTCAATCCAAATTTTGCATCCATTCCTCCACTTTTAGCCCAAATTCCACTACCTGCACTATGAAGTCTTACCCTTATGCCAATGTTTGGAACTTTTAATGATGAAGTAGAAGCAATATCTATAATACTCTCTAGTTCATTTAAACCTTCTATAGTTACTGTTATATTATGTCCACTTTGTGAAGATATAAAGGCGAGTGTTAGCATTTCTCTGTCTTTAAACCCATTAACAGTTATATTAGCCCCATTTGGGGTTTGACTCATGGCTAAAATTAGTTCTGCCTTACTTCCAGCTTCTAGACCATAGTTGTACTTTTTTCCTTTATTAGTAATAGCTTCTATTACAGATGGAAACTGATTTACTTTTAGAGGAAAAACAGCATTGAATTTTCCTTGGTAATTGTTTTCGTCAATAGCTTTTGAAAAGTAGGAGTAAAGCGTTTTAATTTGTCTTTGAATAAGATGTGGAAATCTTAAAATCATAGGACCTTTGACATCTTTAGAACGAATTTTATTAGTAATATCTAAAAGTGATGGCATACACTTGAAGTTAAGTTTTATCTCTCCATCTTGGATAATAAAATTCTTGTTTGACCATATATCAAGACCAAAATTATTCAAATATTTACCTTATAAATGAAGTTTTTGTCTAAAGTAAACATCAACATCAAAATAGATTTCACCTGAACGGTTTTTAAAACTTAAACGACTTTTATTAAGGTCATTAATACTTTTTACTCCCATGACAGCAAGAACAACTTTCATACTTTTAATAAGGTTTTTATGATAGTTACCTATCTCTTTAGCCTCTTTTACAACGAGGTAAGATGCTCGTTTTTTCTCATCTTGTGTAGCTAAGCCAACAGGACATACATGAGAACCAAAACCAGAACACATTCTAGCTCTGATACATCCTGCACTCATCATAAAACCACGAGCGATGCCTATTGCATCTGCTCCCATACTCATGGTTATAATAGCATCATCAGGAGTCAATATTTTACCACTTGCTATTAACTTTACATCATCTCTTATTTCGTATTGTTTGAGCATCGTATCAACAATATAAAGAGCATTATTTGTAGTTAAACCTACTGATTCCATCAACTCTAACGGAGCAGTTGCACTTCCACCTTCACCACTGTCTATAGTGATAAAGTCTGGTAAACTTTTGCCATCCATTTTTCGTTTTGCCATCGCTTTAGCCATCTCTTCAATAGCATTAGCATCAGAAACTACTATCTTAAAACCAACAGGTTTTTTAGATAGTTTTTGTAGTCTCTGTGTAAAATCAAGAAGATTTTCTATGCTATCAGCAAAAGGAAAACGGTTTGGTGAAAAAACATTTTGTCCTTGTGGCACACCTCTGTAGTATGCAATATCTGCTGTTACTTTTACAGCTGCTAACTTACCACCAGTTTGTTTAGCACCTTGAGCGATTTTAATCTCAGTCATTTTACAAAATTTCATAACTTTTTGATATTTTATTTCATCAAATTTTCCTTGACTATCTCTAACACCATAAAGACCAGAACTCATTTGAAAGATGATATTTGGCAAACTTTTTGGAACTTCTTTTGGAAAGTCTTCAAGTTTCGCTTCCCAATTTACTCTAAAAAGTACATGTGATTTTGTATCATAAATATAGGTATTTTGAGTTTTTTTGTTTAGTAAAATATTTCTATACCATTTTATAGAAACCTTTCTATTGAAAAAGAAATCAGCTACTTTAAATGCAAAATCTGCAAATGTTGTTCCTTTTACTATCTCAAGATATTTAGCATTGTTTAGGTCTGGTTTTAAGGTAAAAAGATGGTTTGAGGTTAATGAGCCTTCCCCTGTATTTATAGTTAAACCAGAGTTTTTTCCAGCTAAACTAAATGCTCTAATTGCTTCAGGACTTAATGCACCATCACTCATGGCAGAGCGAATAATAGGAGTCTCAGATACAAATGGAATCTCTCTATCTTTACCAAAAACAACTGAAGTGTCATCATCTACTTCATCTTCGTTTAGTACGCTCGTGGTGTGCTTTATGATAAATCTTGAACCAGAAAAAGGCTGACTTACAGAAAAAGATTGGTAGTTAGGTTTGTCTTTTGCCGCTGTATATACCCAGTCCACTTTGTCTTTAGATTCATAAAATGTTTCCTCAGCAAAGTATTGTCGTAACGGTTCACGAAGTGCTTCAAATAGGTATCTCATTCTGCCTATAACTGGATAGTTGATTAAAAGTGCATGTTTTCTTTGCACATATCTGTCATATATGTATAGAGCAAAAAGAGCAATAAGGGCAGCAAGTATAAAAAATTCTAAAAAGTCTAAAAAGAAATCCCATAATAAATGTAGTGAGTTTTCAGGGTGATGCATTTTAAAAGTCCTTAAGTAGTATTACCTTTTCTGATTTAGCTTCTAAATCTTTTACCCATATAGTACCATCTTTTATCTCATTTGTTCCAATAACACAACAAAATTTAGCATTTATTTTATCTGCACCTTTTAAATGGTTTTTTAAATTTTTTGCTTTAAAGTCACAAACAGCTTTTTGGCTACTTCGTTTATGTTGTGTGAGTTTTATGATAAGCTCAACAGCTTCCTCATCCATAGCACCAAGGTAATAACCATTACGCTTTGTTTCAGGCATAACGATAAGTTCCATTAGTCGTTCAATCCCCATAGCAAAACCAACAGCAGGAGTAGGGCGACCATCTAAGAACTCTACAAGTCTATCATATCTACCACCACCAGCTATTGCACTTTGACTACCTATGTTATCACTTACAAACTCAAATGCAGTCTTAGAGTAATAATCAAGTCCACGAACTAAATTAGTGTCTATTTCGTACTCTATATTATTATTTTCTAATATTTTTTTAAGTTTTTTAAAATCACTTTCGCAAGTTTCACAAAGAGAGTTTATAAGTTTAGGTGCTTTTGTGTAAAGTGATTTACACTTTTCATTTTTACAATCTAAAACACGGATAGGGTTAGTTGTCTTTCTTCGTTTACAATCTTCACATATTTCATCTTCTACACTCTCTATAAAATTCACAAGAGAATCACGATACTGAGGCATACAGTTGTGATCACCTAAAGAGTTAAGTTGAAGTCTGTATCCAATGCCACAAGCTTTAAGAATATCAGCGACCATCATAATCATAGTAGCGTCTTCATAAACACTATCAACACCAAAACTCTCAACACCAAACTGATGAAATTGTCTTAATCTACCTTTTTGAGGTCTCTCATAACGAAACATAGAACCATGGTAAAAGTAACGGTGAATACCACCAGCCTTATCAAGTTTTTTTTGGATAAAAGCACGAACAACACCAGCTGTTCCCTCAGGACGAAGGCAAACATCATTTTCGCCTTTGTCAATGAACTGATACATCTCTTTTCCAACAATATCACTAGATTCTCCAACACTGCGTTTAAAGAGTGCTGTTTCTTCTAAAAGAGGTGTTTCTATAAAGTGAAAACCATACTTTTGTGCTACGGCAGTAGCTGTGTCTATAAAGTAAGTAAATCTTTCATAATCCTCACTTAAAATATCGTTCATACCTCTGAGTGATTTAACCATTATCGTCCTTTATTATTTATATTTAGTATAGACTTTAAATAAAACCTAAATCTTTTAAAATAGACTTCATTCCTTGAGTAATATCAAGTAGTTCTTCATAAAAGATACCATCTGCCTTATCTTCCACTATCCACTCATCTAATCTTTGTATAGTTTGAGATTTTTCATTCTCATTTAAGTGTTTGGCATTTTTTACTGCACTTTTGATTTTTTCTAAATTTTCATTATTTTTGCGATTGCTCATATTTTTTCCTTAATAGTTTGTATATTTACCAGATTTAACATCTTCACGAATGCTATCAAGTTTCTCTTGAAGTATATCTAATAATCTATGTGCAGACTCATTATCATCTGCTTCAGCAACATCCCAGTCAGTTATTTTCATATTAGCTTTAAAAAGTAACTCTAACTCTTTTTGAATTTCACTTTTTCTATTTTTTAATTCTTTTTCTACAATACTCATCTCATCTCCTCATATTTTTATCATTATATCACACTCTAAGAAAACAGAGTAGTTATAAGCTTTTTTCTTTTGATTTTTTACATAACTTTCAGTTTGATTACCCTACAATAAATAAAAAAAATTTGGAAAACCAAACAATGCGAATAGATAAATTTTTAAATTCTGTCAATATAACAAAAAGACGCTCTGTTGCACAAGATATGATAAGTAATAAAGTAGTTCTGATAAATGATGTTGTTTCTAAAGCTAGTAAGAGTGTAGATATTGGAAATATAATAACTATCAACTATCTTCAAAATCCTAAAAAATATAAAGTTTTAAAAATACCTACAACAAAATCAACACCAAAATCACTACAACATGAATATATAGAGGAGTTGTCATGAAGTACGACGAAGCAAAATTAAAATTTACATCTCTTTTTAATAATGAGATGAGTAGTGAAGAGATGAGAGCATTCTTAGTTGGTCTAACTTTGGATGAACATACTTGTGTTAGCACTATTGCAGCTGCAGCAGAAGTTATGAGAAAATTTGCTATTGCTTTACCTATACAAGAGGAGTTGAGGAAAAATGCTATAGATATAGTTGGAACTGGTGGAGATAAGATAGGCTCTTTTAATATATCTTCAACGGTAGCACTATTAACTGCTTCATGTGGGGCAACTGTAGCAAAACATGGTAGTCGTTCAGTTACTTCAAAAAGTGGAAGTGCAGATATGTTTGAAGCACTTGGTGTTAGACTTGACTTGAGTATAGAACAGAGTGCAAAACTTTTAGAGGAGAGTGGTTTTACATTTATGTTTGCTCAAAATCATCATCCTGCAATGAAGTTTATTATGCCTGTTAGAAAAAGTATCCCTGATAAAACTATATTTAATATTTTAGGACCATTAACAAACCCAGCAGGTGTGCAAAAATCAATGCTTGGAGTTTTTGATAAAGCTTTTGTTCCTAAAATGTTAGAAGCTCTTAAAATAAATGGTGCAACTTCAGCGATGGTTGTTAGCTCTAAAGAGGGAATGGACGAGATAAGTATCAGTGATGTTACTTACGCTACACAGCTTCGTGATGGTATTGTGCATGAGTTTGAGATAGACCCACAAGAATATGGGATAAAAAAA
>Ga0256829_1002403_pt1 | contig 13995 bp, 13 predicted proteins | sample 131447metaG_FD_185979 | JGI IMG/M metagenome (GOLD analysis project Ga0256829, IMG submission 185979) | Hydrothermal vent microbial communities from Lau Basin, Pacific Ocean - 131-447 | ecosystem: Environmental > Aquatic > Marine > Hydrothermal vents | place: Pacific Ocean: Lau Basin | collected...
GAGACAGGCTCTATATTTAAATGTTTTAGTATACTGTAGTTGCTGTTAGAAATGAGATCCAAGAAGAAAAACACAGACAATGAGGATCACCCAAAAGGTACTAGGGTGATACTTTATACCGGTAAAGGTGGAGTAGGCAAAACTAGTGTGGCTGCATCTACTGCAATAATTTGTGCTGAGACGGGTTTTAATACACTTGTTGTTTCAACTGACGCAGCACACAGTCTCTCCGATGCTTTCGGAGTTGATATAGGATCCGAAATCAGAGAGATTGGTGAAAATCTATACGGACAAGAAATAAGCGTTACAGAAGCAATAAGCCACCACTGGGAGAACCTCAAGAATTATCTCACCGCCCTTTTCAGCTCTCAGGGGTTGGATCCCATATCATCAGAGGAGATAGCCACACTTCCCGGTTTCGAAGAGGCATCCGAGCTTCTTTATGTGAATGATTATGTAAAATCCAAAAAGTACGATGTTATCATTATGGATAGCGCCCCAACGGGTGAATCGCTTAAACTTTTATCCTTTCCCGAGGCAATGTCTTGGTACATGGAAAAGATGTTTCCCATAAGCAGGACAACTGCAAAGATCTTCAGACCGGTCGTGAAACCATTTACCAATATTCCACTACCAGATGATTCAATTTTTAGCAGTATGGAGGGCCTCTACAAATCTCTTAGAGATGTAAAAAACATTCTCACGGATAACGACGTGACTTCAATCAGGCTCGTTACCACTCCCGATCGCATGTCCCTTAACGAAACAAAGAGGGCTTTTACTTATCTTCTACTTTATGGCTATCCAATAGATGCTGTTATAGTAAACAAAATCTACCAGCAGGACACTGGGCCGTTTTTCAAAAAATGGAGAAACACTCAGAGTGAAATCATAAAGGAGATGGAGGATGCCTTTCACGACGTGAAGATGTTCAGGGCGAATCTTTCTGAAACGGAACCTAATGGTATCGATAACCTTAGAGAACTTGGGTACCATATATATGGAGATGAAAACCCCTTGAGAATATTTACCCGTAACATACCCATAAAGTACTCGAAGACTCCTGGTGGATACCGGGTGAAACTTAGGCTACCATTTGCTACAAAGGAGAGGATGAGGCTTTACAACAAGGGCGGAGAACTCGTGATTGAGCTTGATAACTGGAGACGGGTTTTCTATTTACCGCAGACAATGGCTTCAAAGCAACCCGTTTCAGCAGAATTTAATAATGGGTTTCTTAATATTGATCTGAGGTGAATGAATGGTCGATAAGCGTTCCAACACTGATTTTGTTCTTGAGATTCGCGTGAAGCTTCCTGACGGTATGCTTTCAGCTGCCAGGAAGATCTTTCATGAGATTACCACCGTGTCCCGTGACGTTATTAAGATTAGTGAAAAGGCCCTAAAGTTGGAATCTCCCGGTGAGAAGCCCAAGCTAAAGAAAGTTGAAATAAAGTAATCAGTCCTTTCAATCATATTTCAACGACAGGCCTTTTTTCCTTATGGGAGGCTACTTTTAACCGCAAACGTATCATGCAGAAGTTTCCGGTAGATACATCCCGTAAAAACTTCTTTAAATTTATGCATGTTCCTGGACTTCAGAGGCTATGTTAATGTTCACGTATTTCATCATACGGATAGACACCGGTCAAAATTATTCCTTCAGTGTGAGTACTCTTAACAACGCTGTACAGGGACCTGAGAAAGCTATCGACTTGTGACTCGAGCAAGAATGTGCTGATAATGGTGTTATCACTATTCACTCTGCCAAATGCCACGATCCTGAGTATGTTGCTTCTATCCAACTCTCCGGCGATATTATTCAGAAAAGGATCGTTAACATATTCCACGGAATATTCATAGCCTGTTTTTGATCCCTCTGCTTTTCTGTACACAATGGTCTTGAAAGTGTTGTTCTGTTCTCTTATACTGAGTGGCATTTCAAATCTGGAACCCACTCCATAACTTTGGTGGGAGGATAAAACCTTGTCTATTCGGTAGGTAACCACATAAAGTTTTGAAACCCTGTTCAGTTCGTCCAGAATTGAGAGTGCGCCCAGTGAATCTCTCAAATACACCATAGTCAGTACTTTTGAAAGTTCTTCCGACTCCATGATCCTCCCAAGAATTCTGGTAAATTTATCTAGTTCTGAACTGTGGAACCTGACGTACAACTTCACGCGACCGGCATCAAAAAATGATCCGTATCCGATGAGGCTCTTTATCTCACCCCTCAATTTAGATATATGCTTGAACAGGTCAGCTCCTATTCTGTGTCTCACAACGAAGCTCCTGCCAACTCTGTAGGCACCGTACCTCTCAACGAGATTCTCAATCTTTTTCGGTGAGTCCTCAGGAATGATGGCATCAATAACGGGTTCGCCTATTGAGGATATGTTGACCGGAAATCTACCGATTGCCTTGTAAAAAATGTCGAAAAGAGTATTGCTACCGAGATCGAGCTCGACGAGAACTTCCTTATCGAGAACCTTCTCAACTCCCGCATAAATTGATTTGTCCATGATCTCTCACCATATTTCAGGAAGCACCAAATGGTTATATTATTGTCTTTTATTTAATAATTACCTCACAATTAATCATGCACTCTATTGGCTTTCAATTTATGAAACAACACGGCCGTTCTGGTAAAGATATCAACATTCCAGGCTGACGGCATCATGTGTGAGCTCTTTTCACAGCCGGAAACACAGTAGGTTTCATCAATTAGGTGCCCTGAGCAGGAAGAGGGGGAGGGATGAAGTGTCTCATCACAACGATGCTTTTGGTTGATTTGTGTTTTTTGGTCTGGATTCCCCTCAGCCTGTGTAGAGACATTGGAAAATGGATCCTGTAATAACGGAAAGACCTCAAAGAGCAATTTTTGCATATCAGCAACCAGATCAAATAGAGTCTTAATATAGAAATTTCATATAGTTCCCCAGATGGATGGTTTAAGAAGCAGTCTCTCTTTTTTCACTGTGTTTCCGGTGAGGTCACCTGAGCTGAGGGGAAAAATGGTCTATTTCCTGTCCATCATAGGGATGATTCTTGGTGGCATCTCGGGACTCCTCTATTTTCTTGGTGCCACCTTCCTGAACTCATTTGTCGGCTCCTCTCTTGCAGTGATAAGTGTGCTTATTCTTTCTGGATTTAACCATCTTGACGGTGTTCTCGATTCTGGCGATGCCATTATGGCGAGGACGACCACAAGCGTAAAGCTAAAAATTCTGAAAGATCACAATGTTGGTGCTGGAGCCATAGGTGTTGCTTTTTCACTGTATCTATTGATGGTTGCCTTTCTTTCATATTTACCTCCGGTAAGTGGAGCAATAGCTGTGATCCTGGCAGAGATCATGTCAAAGCTATCCTTTATCGTATTTTTTAAGAGTGCAAGGATTATTGAAACCTCCAGGCTTGGACGTTTCTTTGAGAAATCTATTTCAGAACGGTGGGGTGGATCCCTGATTTGGAATTTTTCCGCTATATCTTTGATTTTTCTTATTCTGCCTGGAGTTGCTTTCCCGGCACTGTTGATCACCCTGATCGTCACTTATATTTCCAGAAGAAGAATGTACTTATCCTTTGGGGGCGTGAACGGCGATCTGGCGGCACTGAATGGAGAGATGGTGAGGCTTTCTGTTATAATCTTCATATCCTTATACTGTGCGTTGGGATCAGGCCTTCCGTTATACCTGTAGAGATTGAAGCGTTATGGCTGGATTGTTTAATGATGAATCACATCAAAGACTGATACAGATCATCCACTGATTTATGAATCTTCGAGTCAGATTGAGTTCTTAGATATGAAAGCAGGTGAGCTCCACCCATGCCCACTCCCTCCCTGACATGTCCGTGGTCATACGCCTTAAGCCCATCATACCTGCTTTCTGACATGGAGATCTCAGACACGATTATTCTGTTTTCTGGGACGAGCTTCTTTATGGTGTCCGGCCTGTGGTCATAAATATAAGAGGTGGTGGCGAGATAAAGTTCCCGGTTGATATCATTCTCGATACTGTACTGAGAGAAAAGTGAAAAAATATTAGCCATCTGAGTTCCACCGGAGAGTATAGTAATCCCTCTGTATGAAGAGAGAAAACCGAGTGCAGTTACCATGGTGTAATCGCCGTATTGCCGGACTGCCTCCATAAAACCAGGCTTTACATCCCTTCTCATCATGAAAGCCTCTCTCCATATATTCTCCTTTAAATCCACAGGATCGTCCGGCATGCTACTACTGGTCTGGAGTTCGAATCCTCTGGCTCTGAGAACCATCATAGCGGTTGTTGTTCCGCCAGGAACAGATTCTGCCAGAAAGGTCATCCTATATTTACCATTAAGGAGGTTAGCCACATATTTCCCTGTTTGGTAGGCAGTATCAAAATTTTTCAGAGAAGCTCCTTTTCTCGGATCTCCTGAGGCCCCAGTGCCGCTATAGATGAACGGCACTCTGGGATAGAGGGCGAATCCAGAATCAATAACCATAGATCTAACACCTGTGAGATTAAGGGCGCCCTTTGTAACGACCGCGGGGGTTGGTATACCCTCAGGAGTCATAGGAGGCTCATCCATACTCTTGCATCTTCCACTCATCAATATTTCGGCATCAACAGCCGGGGTGAGCCGGGTAATTTCTGGTGTGACACCCGCTGCCGAAAGACCTGGGATGGAGGATATTTCGGTGGTACCGGCCAGAAGAATAAATATGATCTCTTCGTCTGGAGTTCTTTCTATTTCCTTTATGATCTCACCGTTGGTCGTTAGAATGCCCATGTACCCATTATGAACGAGTAGGTGAAAATAATTTCGCCTGCCGTGAAGAGAAGTGACACAATAGAGCTAGTGTTGAATATGCGAAGGCTCTTTTCCACATCTCGGATTGTAGGCTCCCTTCCGGAGGGATTAAGAACGTACGCCCCTTTCTTTTCAAGTCGAGTCTCCGTTGCAATCGCCATTGAGAGCATAGGCCAGCCGGCGTTTATGCTTTCAATAGATCTGGCACTCTTTCGGAATTGAGAGGAAAAAACATTCTTGATTTTTTTGGAAAAAACTGCAAACAGAAAGGCAGACAATCTGGCCGGAATGAAGTTGAGTACAGTATCTGCAATAGCGGAAAACTTTCCAAATTTCTCATATCTTTCGTTCCGGTAGCCAATCATGGAATCAAGTGTGTTCACAGTCCTTACCAGAAATGCGCCCGGAATTCCAAGGAAACCGTAGTAGAAAACGGGAGAGAGGAATCCGTCAACGAAACCCTCTGATATGGTTTCTATACATGCACTGCATATTAGCTGGGCGTCCAGAGATGAGGTGTCTCTCCTGACGATCATGGCGAGTTTCTCCCTTGCCTCTTTTATTTTCGACTCCTTTAGATCTGAGAGGATTGATTTGATATGCTTGACCATGGATCTCCTCGCATAGGTGAATTTCAGCATCGTGGCGGAAATGATGAGATTAAGAATGAATATGGGTGACATCACTTTGAGAACGAGAAAAACGGCAACAACAACCGATGAAATTATAACGATTCCAAAAGATATCCCGGAAGCGAGCAGGTATCTGGAATCTATGAATAAACGTTCAAGTTTCTCTATCAACAAGCCTAACCAGTGAACGGGGTGGATTATATTAGGGGGATCCCCAACTATGAGATCGATCACAAACGATAACGCTAAGATCTCCATTGCAAGGAAAGGAAAATTCATTGAAATCTTTTAGATGTTAACTCGAAAGAATGAATCCAGGCAATTCACGAGCTTAGCAGATTTCTCCTCTTTTTTCACTGCAACTCTTATGAAACGGTTTCCAAATTCCCTGTAGTCATCAAGGAACCTGACAAGGATGTTGTTCTTCATTAGATATAGGTTAAGCGCACCTGGATCAACCGAATCGGGAATTCTGAAGGATATGAAGTTCACAGAACTTTTTGCCACTGGTTGAAATCCCCTTCCAACCATCTCCCTTTCTAGAAAATCCCTCGCCTTTTTCATCCTATCCACCGACTCCTCAATGAGAGAATAATCGAACGAACCTACGACATCAAGTGCTGGCTGGCAGATGGGCCAGGGCTCCATTTTTTCTCTGATTTTCTCAATGATGGCTGGTGATGAGGCTAGATAGCCAGCTCTGAGACCCGGTATACCGAGAATTTTTGTTAGGGAACGACCAAGAATAAGTCTCTCATGCTTTCTTATAAGCGCTGAGGATCGCCTCAACTCTTCCACTCCCACAAAATCGAGAAAAGCCTCATCAGCTATTACTGTTACATCATTTTCCTCAGCAAGAGAGAGGAAATTTTCAAAGTCGACGAAGGGTATCAAGGTTCCAGTTGGGCTTTCTGGCCGCGTTATTACAATAATCTCTGGGCGGTGATCACGTATCATCTTTTCCATACTGTTCAAGGTTGATGAGGAGGCAGTTTTCACCGATGCGTTATGAAGAGAAAATGCCTTTTTGAATTCAAGGAAGCTCGGTTCCAGCAGAAGGATTTTTCTCCCGGAGAATAATTCTGCGAGTCTGTGAATGAAATATGTTAAACCGGGACCAAAAGCGATCTCTTCGCTTGTTAGTGATGTGTATCGTGTAAGACCTCCGAGATACTGAGAAACATCAGGATCGGGATAGTTTTTTAGGGATGTGTTTGTAATATTGCTAAGTAGATCAATAGGGGGGAGAAAGTCGTTTATGCTGGCGCTGAAATCCAGGATAGATTCTGGATCTGTACCTCTTGAGCGAGATAGGCCCCATACATCACCGCCGTGATGAATTTTTACAGGATCTTGCATAACGCTAGAGACATGGTTTTGAAATAATTAAGCTTAGAGCATCATAGATCCCTTCAGATGTAAGCTTTCCTATATCACTCAACCTTCCGGCATACTTGAAGTTCCTGGATTTGTTGCCCACAAAGAGTGATACAGTGTCGGTCGAAGTCCCCGGTGATACCTTTCCTGTGTCTTTATCTCTTATTTGGGCATCGTTAAAAGCTTGGGCTTTTGCTTCCACAATATCCTGAAATAAATTGAGAGATGCCATATCACTCAGGCTGGCATCGGTTGCCACGAATATGTTCACGGTTCCTGGTGATTTTCGCCCGGTGCTACCGATAGATAGGGAATTTCCGGCCCCGGCGGTCAGCATGATCTCCACTGTGAATCCCTTGCCGGAAATTGTTCTCTTTTGGTATCGGCCAACATCACATGCGGTCATGGTCACGGTAATACTATCTCCTTCCAAGGAATTCATCCTCAGAAACTCTCTTATTTCTTTATCCGGATCGGTGCAGTAATCAAGGGGCACATGCCTGTTCATATACGCAATGGAATAGCCAATTCCCCCACCGTAAGGAGCATTGCTGTACACCCTCATCATGTTATGGAAGCGAATGAGGTAGAAGTCGTTCCGTTTCTCTTCTGATGCAATCATAAGCGACCTGCCTGTTAAAGGGATAAACATATAAAATCCCTTTTTTAAAAGAATAATCTTCGTGGTAATGTGCAGGGTTCTCGTGCAGCATTAAAGTTTTGAAGGGTAGTCTTGCTACTGTGAGTACAGCCATCTCTTTGCATCCTTTAAATCCCCGATCACAGAGAAAGTGAATAAGGTTAATAATTCATTTTCCCTAATGTTTGGGTGAAGCAGAAGCCCAAGATAATTCAGGTGCTCGGCACATCATCTTCTTCAGGTAAAACGAGCATTGCACTATCACTATGTCGCCATCTGAGTGATATAGGGTTTCACGTTGCACCCTTTAAGTCGGTTAATATGTCCCTCAATTCGATCGCCATAGATAAAGGAAGAGAGATATCCCGCTCTGTGTGGCTGCAGGCTATGGCTGCAAGAAGTGATCCCGAATATCAGATGAATCCAGTACTCCTGAAGCCTGAAGGCGAGGGAAAAAGCCAGGTTATCGTAGATGGTATGAGTAGAGGCGTGATGACCATTGATGAGTATCATCGTTTTATGATGAATGAATTGCCGGGCATTATCAAAAGAGATCTGGATCACCTCATAGAGAACTATGATGTGGTCATCGCAGAGGGAGCTGGCTCCACAGCGGAGATTAACCTGCAGGACTGGGATTATGCCAATATAAAGATATCTTCTTTATACGATACGCCCGCAATTCTTGTTTCAGACATTGAACGAGGAGGTTCTTTTGCATCCATATATGGTACTCTTAAACTAATGCTGAGAAGCGATCTGGTGAGATGGATAATCATCAACAAGATGAGGGGTGACGCGTCCCTTTTGCTTGGCGGGATAGAAAAGATTGAGGAACTCACTGGAAAGAAGTTCATTGGCGTTGTCCCCTTCCTTGATGGCATAATCCTTCCGGGTGAAGACTCACTCGATTACCACTTCAGGGGAGAACATCATTCCCGTGTTGCGGTTATACGGTATCCTCACATGGAGAATTATAGCGATGTCGATCCTTTGAGGTTTGCCGGGATTCCATTCACCTTTGTTGATGAGAGGAATTCCTTTAGCATTGAAAATGCCGATATCATCATTCTACCCGGTTCCAAGAATGTGCCCGCGGATCTTGATTATCTGAGGAGAAGCGGTCTGGCTGAAAAGATAATTGCGTCAGCGCATAAAGGAAAAAGAATCCTCGGTATATGTGGAGGATATCAGATTCTGGGCAGGGATATAACCTTATTCGGGAGGGGCAGAGAGCAAACTTTGAAAGGCTTATCACTTCTTAAAATTTCAACCACTTACGAAGATAAAAAGACTGTGGGCAGGTTGATCGGCTCCTTTGCGCCTGTATCAACAGGATTAAGCTCCCCAGTTTCCGGGTACGAGATTCATTACGGGAAGATCAGGGAGAATGCTGAGCTTCCGCTCATACTCTTAAATGGGGAAGATGGTGAAGTGTCAGAGGGTGCCGTTTCCCCAAACAGAAGAATAATAGGAACAAACCTTCACGGAATACTGGAAAACAGAGATTTCCTTGAGTGGTTCCTTAATGTTTCCCGTGAAGGCGGCTGGTTCTACCGTGTTATTGAGGAAAATATCAAGAAGGTAACAGAACATGTTATCGGGCATCTCGAAACAGAAGAGATTCTCACCTATCTCGAGAAGACCTGAACAGTAAATCGCATTCCTCGCAGATTTCAGACTCTCCTATGATTCTGCCGAGCCAACCAGACTTCGTGTGTAACAACACGATACCCTCTCCATTTCTGAAATGCAACATGCTGAAATCTCTATGGAGAAGTTTGCTGGCTAAGATCCTTATAACACCTCCATGGGTGATAACAAGAATCCTTCCACCATTTCCTGTAGATCTGGATGAGACAAACCTTTCAAGATACCCAGTGACGCGTGTATAGAGATCCTCACGTTTTTCAACGCCGTTAAGGGAGTCAAGCCCCCTCTCAATAATATCTTTCACGGGAATTCCCGTTTCCTTTGAGATCTCCGAATAGGTCTTCCCCTCGAACGGCCCGAAGCTTGCTTCTCGGAGATATGGACTAACAACAATCCGGGATGTATTTACGCGTTTAAGCACTATTTCAGCGGTTTGTCTTGCCCTGATTAGATCGCTTGTCAGGATGGTGCTAAAGACGCAATCTTTCAATCTGGATGCTAGCTCTTCTGCTTGCCTAACTCCAGTTTCACTCAGGGGGATGTTCAGCCTCCCTTGTAATCTAAATTCCTCGTTGTAGGGTGTAGCTCCGTGCCTTATGAGTATGAAGCAGCTCTCGTTTCCGTTTTTTTCTCTGAAGAAACTGTTCATATCATCATCTTCTTATGCTGATCATCAGTTTCTGGATCCTTTTTTTGTAGCGGATAAAATCGATGTGGGAATAAGATCCAATCGTGTTCTTCTCTGAAAGGCCATCGTGGCCATCTATACCCTTGCCAATAAGATTTTTGAACACCTTTCTACCCCTGTCTTCTATGAAGCTGTAATGAAATTCATGGCCCTGAACAATATCTCCCTCCCTGAAGATAACTGAATTATCCTTCGCCAGAAGTTTGGTATAACCGAGGGTTAGCTTCGGCCTCCATACAACTTTTCCGGAGAAAATACCGGTCATCGGATATCTTTTCTTCGATACGATCATATCTTTTTCGAGATACATGAGGCCGCCACATTCCCCTATGATGGGAATCCCAGCTCCGGAAGCATTCCTTATCTCCCGAAGGGTTTTCGTATTTTTGGAGAGTTTTTCTGCATAGAGTTCTGGATAACCTCCTCCCAGATAGATGAGGTCAGGGTTCTCTGGAATCTCGCCTTTCAAAGGAGAAAAGAAGGAAATCCTGCCTATTGACATGAGGGTGTCCAGGGACGTTGGATAGTAGAAATTGAAAGCGTTATCCCTGGCGATGTATATTTTATATTTGGATGAAGAGATCATCGAATGATCGCTGCCAGAAGAGGGTAGATCCTGAAGTGATTCAGTGAAATCAATATCAAGATAAGAGGCCACAAGTGCAGCCACCGTCCTGATCTTTTCCGGCAGAATATCTGTATTCAATCCAAGATGCCTTTCTGGTACGGCCATCTCTTCTCTATATGGTATCCTTCCGATGATCCTTATTCCACGCTTTCTAAATGGAGCCTCCACGATCTCAAGATGCTTATCTGAAGCATATCCGTTTATAATCACCCCGATGAGGTTTTTGCTGAAAAACCCACGGGAAATGCGGTATGCAGACTCTGCCAGCTTCGACACATCTATAACAAGGATATATGGAATGTTAAGATTTTTGAAATAATAATGTGTGCTTAGATCCATGGGTGAACCGGAATCATACATACCCATTACTCCTTCCACTATACCGTATTCGTAACCTTTTCCGTACAGGCCCAGGATGTTCCTGTACATCCTTCCCTGCAGCCATCGATCAATATTGATGGCTCTTCTGCCGGAAACAGCGGAGTGAATGTAACCGTCAATGTAATCGGGGCCTATCTTAAAGGAAATTGAATTGCGGAGTTTGTGAAGAAGGCCGAGTACCACAGTGGTTTTTCCTGAACCGCTCATTGGGGCCGTTATGCCAAAGACCTTCACGGTACGCTTAATGTCTCACATTATGAATAACATTTTCCTGAAGTAAAACACGGTATCAACATCTCGATAGTTCGGTTATTTCTGTTATTTGGTGCTGCTATGCAGTTAAACTCTCTATCATGGATGAAAAGCTGACCTTTTTTTTTATAAGATCCAACGCTGAAAGGAGATCCCGTGGTTATGATTATATCAATTGCACTGATGGTGGGGCGGTTAAGAGTGAACGGACTCATAATGGCCGGTGGCAAGGGAAGAAGAATCGGGGATCCACTCAAGTTTTTTCGCCCTCTCGGAGATAAAACCGTTATAGATATCCTAATAGATGATGTGAAAGGATTGGTGGATAGAATCTATGTTTGTGGGGGTAAGATCCTCCACACGCACGAGTGGGATGATAAGGTAACTGTGGTAGAAACGCCCGGAGATGGTTATGTTAATGATCTTGGAAAATGCCTCAGGTCAAACTTAACAATGCCCGTTTTGGTACTCCCCGCAGACCTTTTCATCCTTGATCTGGAGGCTCTTCACTCTTTTGTACGCGAATCGTTGAAGGGTGGCGACCAACTGGTATCATTCCTCCAGAATGGTGAGCTGGTAGGTATATCTCTCTTCAAATCGGCAGGATATGCCTTTGATCCACTGCGTTACAGGAACTACTATTTCAGTGGAAGGGCATTCATAAACATAAACACGGAAGAGGATTATTCTTCAGCTGTTCTCGCATGGAAGAGGAGAGAGGCGAACCAGAGCTGATGCTACATCTCTTTATGTAGTGCTGTTCTCGTCAAACGTGATCTTCCTGTACCAGTTGGTTCTATTGTTCCTCAGTAGTAATACGGTTGCAAAAGAGATGAAGACTATAACGAGAAAGGCTGTGGCTGTAAGTGTGTCAATGAAACCACCCGTGAGATCATAAAAGATAGAAAAGCTAAATGTGATTATGAGCACTGTGGCGGAAACTGCTGCCAGAATGAGCTTTGTGATCTCTTTTTTTCCAGACTTTAATCTTATCAGCGTGGAAGCGGCGATGACGTGAACAACCATGTAAGCGAGGGAAACAATGCCCGCCAAAAGCAAAAAGGCATAAAGGCTTCCTAAGAAAACCACGGATATCTCAGCTATGGCAATTTCTAAAGCAATGAAAGATAAGGTCTTTGTTGTTTTGGAGTATTGTGATAGGGGTACAATGTGGTCTGCTATCATCTTTCTAACCGCAGAAAAGAGGGCGTTACCATAGGCAACAGACAGATTGATAGCGCTGAGAATAGCCACAGCACCATATGCATAATAGACAACACTCCCAAACGCAACATGAATTGCGCTTCCCACGTATGACGGATTTTCCGTATAAGTTGAAAACCCAGTGGGTCCCAGGAAGCTGAACATAATGAACGCGGTTGAAACGAGAATAATTCCAGTAACAACGAAAGCGAATGAAATACCCTTAGGTACCGTTCTGTGGCCGTTTACAGTATTCTCAGAGATGAAAATAGAAGACCCGCTACCTGCAAAAGCGAGAACACCGAAGATCACACCGGTAAAGACAGATCCCAGATCACCCATCGATGAAGGAACCGCAATGATCACGTGTCCATGGGTGTGAATGAGAAACAGAAAGTTGAGAACTACCATAAACAATAGTTCCACAGTCCCGGCCGCTACAGTGTATCTGATGGAATGAGTGAGGCCGAAGCTTATGATTCCGGTGATGATGAGTATGAACACAATTGGAAATAGATAAAGCCAGTACGGGATCGTGCTAACCGGCATGTCTATGAAAGCGAGTGAAAAAAAGGATACAAAGATCGAGATATTTGGAATGACGAGAACGGAATAAAGAAGATAAATGACTGCAACCGAGACACCTGAGAACTTGCCATGCACCTTCCCGGCAAAGAAGAAGTAACCGCCATTGTTTTCGTATCTCGATGCCAGGGATGAAACCACATAAATGGTTGTAAATGTGATTCCAAATGCAGCGAGCATCACAATTCCTAGATATCTGCCCGAATAGACGGCTATTGCGGAAAAAAGAGCTGCAACATCGAGCATTGGACCCACCGAGGTGAATGACTGCATGAATGCTCCAGAAAAGTGGACCGTTCTTGTCATAGGGGGGAATTTAATAACTTAATAATTATTTTTGAGAGCCTCAGGCTCGCACTATTTCATTTCAATCTCACGGTGAGTTGGTGAAACCAAATTTCAAGAAATATCCTACGAATAGAATCTTGATTGAAAATAGAAAATCATATCTGAAAAAGGTTCCCGATTTTCGAGTGCGGAAAGAGTCTGAGCGGCTCATAATAAGTATACGAAAAGTATAAGTTAAGCATAATTATACCGATATCCAGTGCCGTTGTAGCTCAGTTGGTAGAGCACTCGGCTGTTAACCGAGCGGTCATCGGTTCGAGTCCGATCAACGGCGCTTATGGGGCTGTAGCTTAGCTAGGTAGAGCGCCTGGCTCATAACCAGGTGGTCGTCGGTTCGAACCCGTCCAGCCCCATACTATATTGCGTGCATGTACGTTTCCTCATCCTCTTTTTATGCCATTTGGTTTATATATTCATATCGTTTTTCTACTCATATTGATGAATGAGAACATCTTTAACATTCTAGGGATAACTTAAGTCTTCTCACAACCAGATAGATGATCGTATACCTGTACTCCCGAGCCTCGAAGCCATATGATCGTTTGAATGTTTTCGGATATAGTTGTTAAGGCCCTCAACAAGAGCAGAATTTATGCCGGATCTTATTGCTTCCAGTATACCATCAAGGTGTTTTTTGGATAGTGTACCGAATTTGTGTATAAGGATCTGGTACTAACAGTACTAACTAGAGCCAGAAACCATGGAAGATTTGGATAAAAAGATATCAGATTTGTGGGATAAACAGTGAAGGAGTTCATAGAATCTCTCATGAAGGGAGAGATTCAGCTCTCCATGGGAGGCATGATGGGAAGAG
>Ga0256829_1002404_pt1 | contig 13994 bp, 19 predicted proteins | sample 131447metaG_FD_185979 | JGI IMG/M metagenome (GOLD analysis project Ga0256829, IMG submission 185979) | Hydrothermal vent microbial communities from Lau Basin, Pacific Ocean - 131-447 | ecosystem: Environmental > Aquatic > Marine > Hydrothermal vents | place: Pacific Ocean: Lau Basin | collected...
TAGGTATCAATATGCTTGCTGATAATCGCCAGCTTCTTTTCAGGCTCGGCATCATCCATCGCCTCCATATTGTCCAGGGCTTTCTCAAACTGGAAAATAAGCAGGGCAACGAATTGTTCTTCTTTTCGTTGGGCATCATTGGCATCGGTGGCTTTAAGGAAACGCATATCATCCCAATCCATGCCGCGCCCCTGGTCCTTCTTTTTATAGGCATAGATAGATGTGCGCGAAATACCCAGTAGTTCCGCGATGGTGGCAATATTATTGCCAGCTAAATATAAATCCTTGGCATGCTGATGCTTACTCATGGCTTACACCTGATTTTTTATAGCCGCGTAAAATCGCAATCACATCTTTCAATTTTTCATCATTGGAGATAAACAGCACGGCATCTTCAATGCGCTCATGCCGCGACTGGCTTTCAAGCATTTCACGGCGTAGTTGCTCAATAGCTTTGGTTGATTTCTCGATGGATTTCATGATGAAGGCATCGTGATCGTGATCGCGCTTACGCGCTGCATGAATGCTATGCAAGACAGGAAATACAAGTGAAATCAATGCGATATTGATCACCTCGCTATAGGTTTGTAAGAAATCTAAAAGGCTCATGAAGGTTTATTCCTTTTCGTGGATGCAAACGTTGTTTTGTGAGTTAAATAGGATTTCAGTAGACCGCGCAGCCCATAAATCACCACGACCATGCCAATAATGATGGCTACATACCATTCGGGCATTTTGGCAATGATGGCAAAGCCCGCGAGAGCATAATCAGCTGTGCTGGGAAAGAATGCCATAAGCATAGGGCTTAGAAACACAATCAATACCAGCTCATCTTTCCAAGATTTCTGCATATTTTGCATGGCGATTTTATCCAAATCATAATCCATCTGCTTGCCCTGCTTAGCGAGTTCCAACACTGCCGTTGCTTTGGCGACCTTGGCTTCATGGTCAATTTTATCAATTTCAAAGGCTTGGGTGGCTTTGATGGTTTTGCGCTTTTGCCATTCTTGGATGGGCGCACTCACCACGCTTGCTACGCCTGAAATGGCGGATGTGATAAACTCAAACATAATCTTCTCCTTTGAAGCCGCGCACAGTGAGCGGGATTTGATAGACAATAAGCCCCTTGATGCTGAAAGGTTTGATGGCTCCCATTTCAATCGCCATATCCGTTTGATAGGCTGTAAGCAGTGAAGAAAGCGCATCATCGAGGGGCGTGTAAATGAGTTTCTTGTTTTTTGCCTTGCTTGAAATGGCAATAAATAAACTAAAAATATAATCCACATCGTCGATCATGGCGTTGTTGATGTTTAAATGGTCAAAGATCAGGTATGTGCCAAGGCTGTTGATGTCACCTGCCAATAGCGTGGCTTGTGGGATGACGCTTAAAATCTTGGCTTCGGCATCGGCAATGTGAATCATGGTAGTCTCCTATGGATTCCCGCCTGCGCGGGAATGACGATATGATTGATTGTGGGCAGCCACGAGGGATTGCCCCTACACATACGGATTTGGGCGGGGTCGGCTTTTGGCGTGTGCCAATACATTGCTTTGACCTGTGGGGTCGGATACTTGTTTAAGGGCGCTTGTATATGCCTTGAATTGCGCTTCATCTACGCCGTTTTGTTCAACGAGTAGTAAATAGCGATAAAAGGCAATATCAAGCAAGATGGCATCCGCATTATGCTCGCCTGCAAGCTGCAAGGTTTCATCCGTGGCAATTTGCAAGTGGGCATCGGTCACCGCATCTGGATCAGAAACAAACGCTCGGGCACGAATGCCCAAGCGTTGCTTCAATTCAGCTGCAAGCACGGTGCTTAAACCGTACCGTTGGAATAATGCGCCATCTGCCAGAAGCCATAGCCCGCATTATCCATGGTATCAATACCGTACAGCACATAACGATCGCTAAACATGTGGGTGCGATCCTCTTCGATCTTGCCTTCTTTGGTGATTTGCAAGATGAAGGGTTTTAAAGGCTGTGTGGTATCCAGCACCACCCAAGAATTGGCAGGCATATTGGGAATCACTTTCACATCAAGCAGATTGAAAGCAATATTATCCGACGCTGCCAAGGTGCGTGCGCCAATGATTTGCTTGGCTGTACGCAATAGATTCGGCGCAATCAATAGCATGCTTGGATTGATGCCCAAGGGTTCGCCCTGTTCATCTTTGATGGATTGCATAAAGCTAATCACATCAAACAATGCCACTTCGGTAAGCTTGGCAACGCCCATATTATTATAGACAGGTGCGCCAACGCCTGTGCCAACGGTATGAGGGCCAAAGAATGGTGCGCCATCAAAGCACACGCCATTGGTGGTGATTAGACTATAAATCAAGCTGTTGTAATGCTTGATCACAGAATGATGGAGCTGCTGCACTTTAGGCTTCACGATACCCAAATTATCAAACAAGAAATCATCACGCATCACTTGGATGGTCGCTTCCCAATCTTGTTTCACGATAGGATAGGTATTATCACCAAGCTTGTTGATATTTCGCGCACCGAGCCACGCGCTCATGGATGGTACAGTCTTTAACCATGCATAATCAACGGTATGCGATTTGGTTTTCACTTCGGTGGCAATCGCCAAATAATCCCGATCGGGTTTATTCTGAAGCTCGCCGAAGATTTTCTTTACGCCCTTGGTAAGTAGCGCGATGTTGGGCAAATCAAAATTAGCCATATTTTTCTCCTTTATTAAAGGGCAACCACGAGGGATTGCCCGTACTGTTGGGGCTGCCCTTGTGGCCGCCCGTAAATTGGGGCAACCACGTGGGATGCCCTTACGGTGATCAGATACCTAATTGATTAAAGATGTCATTGCCTGCATCGTGATCACCATTGGTATCGGGATTGAGGGCATTATCATCTTTTTGTAGCGTGGTATTTTCGGATTCCATGGTTAAGAAGCTTTCCAGCGCATTGGCATCCAAAGCGAGTGCAAAATCTTTCTTGGCTGGAATAAGCTTACCTGCTGAAATCGCGTTGTTTACTTTTTGTTCGCGCAATTCTTTGTCTTGCGCATCCAGCTTCTCACGCAAGATTTTATTATCATCTTTGAGCTGTTTTAACGCATCGGTGTGTTTTTGAGCATCCATGGTTTTCTCTCCTGTAGTTTGTGGATTAATTTTATTCAGTGCTTGATTGAGTAGATTGGGTTGATTCACCAAACCAATGCCAACCAATTGCTGTACTTGACGAACTTCCTTTCCCCAAGCTTTGGGACTTAAATATTCGGGGCTTAAATATTTGTAGGATTGGTTGTCCAGTAGTTCCTTGCCGCTTTTGTTTAAGGCAAGGTGGGCGTAAATGCCATCGCCCTTAAGTTCAAATTGGTCGAACCAGCCAGCGGCTTCACCACCGTATTTATCATTTTCGCCATGCTCAACATTCAAAGCGAGTTTTAAGCCGTTGCTTTGCAAATCCTGCAATAGCTTTGCACCATTGATTTCAAATACGCGTCCATCGATGCCAGAGACCATGCCAATGGGCGAAATCTTGATTGCGCCTTGGGTCGGATCGCCAATGGCACATAGCTCTTTAATATATAGTTGTGTCGCTTGATCCATATTCAACCCTTCCTTTCCGCGTCTCTTTTTCAGGCTTGTTTCTTGCCTGACAGGGCGAAGTTTATCGCATGTTTTCAATAGCTTGCTCCACATGGGCGTATCTTGAGTGGCGGTTAAAAAAAGCGGCTTAGCATTCGCCTTGTTGGTGGATGATTGATGCAGAAATGGCATCCCAAGGAGCTTTAAGCGCATGCAGTTAGATAATCTTATACAAGCGGGGACAGTGGTTGAGGCGGATGCAAATCGCGCCTTGGTGAAAGTGAATGTCTTGGGTGCTGTATCGGATTGGCTGCCTATCTTGATGCAAGCCAATAGCTTTAAAAAACACTGGGTAGGTTTGCGTGTGGGTATGCAAGTGTTGGTGTTGGCGAATCGTTACGTGCTGGGCTCTATTTATAATAAAGATTGTGCAGAGCCAAGTGGTGCATCAGACACCACAGATATTCAAGACTATGATGATGGCACGCTTATTAGCTATGATAGCAAGGCTCATCATTTGGATGTGCATTTGGTTGCAGGCGCAACGCTTTCCGTTCAATCAACAGGCGGTATCAACTTCAAAGGCGATGTTACGCTTGATGGTGCATTGGATGTAAGCGGCATTACCACGGTTCAAGGCAAAGCAGTGGCGCGTGTCGGTGATCATGTATCCGTATCCAGTGGTTCCAGTGCTGGCTCATGGCCTATCGCGGAAGGTTCACGCTAATGCAGCATATCTTACAACCCCTACAACCCCTACAACTCAAGAGTGCCATCGGCATGATTGATTTTGCAGGTATCTCGCTGACAGGTGCGCCGCAAGATGCAGTAAATAAACGCTATTATATTTCAGTGGTCGATTCGATTGCGCGCATTCTTGGCACACGCAAAGGCTCGCGCGTGATGCGCCCTGATTTCGGTAGTGATTTGTATTTGTTGCGTGATCGCAATTTTGGGGCGGCTTGGCGAGTCTGGGCAACGCGCTATATTTTTGAAGCGATTACAAATTATGAGCTGCGTGTGTTTTTTCAAGCAGTCAATTTCAACATTGATGCGATTACGGGTGCAATAAGCTTTTCCATTGCTATCGCGCCAAAGGCTTTATGATGCTGGTTGATTTAAGCCTACTTCCTGCACCGAATGTGATTGAGCCTTTAAGCTATGAGGCTATCTTAGCGCGAAATATTGCATCATTGCAGAAGATACTCCCCGATTGGCAGCCTTTGGAATCGGATATGTATATGCCGTATCTGGAAGAATCCACATACCGCGAGTTGATGCTTAGGCAGCGGGTGAATGGTGGCGCGAAAGCGGTGATGCTGGCATATGCTGTGGGTGCGGATTTGGATCAAATCGGCGCAAACTATGGCGTGACACGCCATACCCTTCAAGCCGCTGATAGCGCCGCTATCCCGCCGCTTGCTGCCATCATGGAATCGGATAGTGCATTGCGCGAACGCATTCGCTTGGCGATGTATGCACGCACCACGGCTGGGGCTGCCAATCAATACAAATATTATGCCCTATCTGCGCATGCGGATGTATTGGATGTGGGTATTATCAGCCCTCATCCAGGCGAAGTGCTGATTTCTATTTTATCGCATATTGGATCAGGCTTGGCAGACCAATCGGTGTTGGATGCAGTGTATGCGGCATGCAATGCCGATGATGTGCGCCCGCTGACTGATCTTGTACATACCCAATCGGCAAACATCATTGATTATGCTGTTTCTGTGGCTATTACGACCTATCCAGGCTTCGATCCCATGACTGTGCAGCAAGAAGCATCCAAACAAATAAGCATCTACTGCGAACGCCATCATGCCATTGGTCATGATATTACACGCGCTGGCATCATTGCAGCGGCGGGCGTGGAAGGCGTGCAGAATGTATCAATCACAGCACCGACGACTGATTTAATTGTCGATGATATTTCTGCATCACATCTTATCAGTCTTACGGTAAGCATGGCTGGCTCTGCCATATGAATAAGTTGAATACGCTATTACCCGCCAACGCCACCGCGCTTGAAAAAAACATTGAGCAAGTTACCGCTGGCATGGCTGATTTATCTGTGCCCATTCGTGATCTCTGGAATCCTGATACATGCCCACTGGCATTATTGCCTTGGTTGGCATGGGCATTGGATGTGGAGCGGTGGCAGTCCGATTGGTCGGAGCCTGTGCAGCGCGCGGCGATCAAAGCGAGTTGGGGTGTGCATAACAAGATGGGCACAGCAGCAGGTATGAAAATAGCGCTTGAGTCTCTGGGTTATTCTTCGGTCAAGATTACTGAATTTGCAAATTTATTTTATGCCATGGCGATTCCGCGCGATGGATCACAAACGCATGTAGGCACCACACTGGCATTTCAGTTTGATGTGTTTGTCGATAATGGCGGAGCTATACCATCTGCCCAAGGCATTATGAAAATTAAGGATGCTATCAATACATTCAAGAACGCCAGAAGCCACCTTCATCGAATGTATTATATGGCAGCTTGGCACAACGGTGGCAACAGCCATAACGGTGCAATTTTAAGAGACGGAGGATTGATCCTTGGCTAATTTAACCGATCAACAAATATTTGATGCAGCAGTGTATGAGCTATCTACCACTGACCCTGTCATGGGTGGGCCTGGTGGCGTGGATAATAAACCACACCAGCAGCTTGCCAATCGCACGGCATGGCTTAAACAACAAGTTGATGCACTGCTTGCGGCTGGCGGATCGGCAGCGGACATCACAGCCGCTATCAATGCGCATTTAAATACGGCTGATCCGCATGCACAATATACGACCAATGCAGAGGTGATTGCGCTAATCAATGCAAATAAGCAGACATTAGCATCACTTGGTGCAGCAACTCCCGCAGGTGTAAATGCTCAAATTGATGCGCGAGCATTGAAGCGTGTGAATATGCCGCAAGGCTTGCGGCGTGTAGCAACCCAACTTGCAGATAATTCCCCGCTTCAAACATGGAGTGATACGCTGGAAGATGGGCATTATGATGTTTATCTTTCGATCCCGCAAAATGGCTTGCCTACGGGTTGGTATTATATTGATGTGCATCGGCACGTCCAAGATGCAACAACCAATCAGTGGCGCACACTTACAGCCACATCGTTTGGAGCAGGAAACACGCCAAACCAAGTGTATAAATCTACATGTTCGCTTGGAGTTTGGACTCCGTTTGAGCGACTTGCCCAAGCTCGCCCTGGTGAAGTCTTCGCTTATGCAAAATCGACACCACCACCACATTCGCTTGAATGCAATGGCGCACAATTATCACGAAGTGCCTATGCTGCATTATTTGCCGTGATTGGCACAACATTTGGGGCAACAGGCGGTAGCACAACATTTAATCTTCCTGACTTGCGCGGCGAGTTTATTCGCGGCTGGGATCATGGTCGTGGTGCTGATGCAGCGCGCATATTTGGTAGTTGGCAGGCTGATGCTTTTAGAAGCCATACGCATGGCGTGCCAGGCTATAACCTGGTGTCTGGGTCAGGTATACCATGGTATAACTGGGGAGGCCCAGCAACTTGTTCATCACAACCAAACACAGATGCCAGCGGCGGTGCAGAAACCCGACCTCGCAACCGCGCGTTACTTTATTGCATCACATACTAAGGAGCTTATAAATGCCAACAAATACAACTGACCCAACTTTGCAGGCTGCAGCAATCGCCGCGAAGCCTGTTATGCTTTTTCACTATACCAGCGATACACAGGAGCTTTTATATTCAGCGATGAGCGACACTGATCCGATTGAAGGGTTGCCTTTGATTCCATCTTTTGCCACGGATGTGGTCGCTCCAAAAACAATCAAGAAGGGATTTGTGGCGGTGTTTGATGTGAATAAAAAGACTTGGACACAGGTCGAAGATCATCGCGGTGATGTGTTTGACACAAGCACAGGTGAGAAATCTACGCATGCCGCATTGGGCGCATTGCCAGCGGGCAAAACAAGCATTGCACCTGCTGACACACTGCGTATCTGGGATGCTGCAACAGGTGCATGGCTATTGGATATAAACAAGGTGCGAGCTGATAAACTGGCAACTATTAAAACCGATTACAACGCTTTGCTCTATGCGAATATCACAGTACCTTCTTTATCCGCTGATTTCCAAGCCGACACGGCTTCACAGGCTGCAATTGATGCGTGTATCAATCGTTTAACGAATGGTTGGAAACCTCCTGTTGGCGCAGACCAATGGCTGGATACAGCGAATGGCAGCCATCCCATTACGCTGCAACATATGAACGCCATCGCGAATGCCATCGCTACACGCAAAGCACAGCTATTCCTACGCTACCAAACTGCAAAGGCGAAGGTTGCCACTGCTAAAACAGTCGCAGCCGTGAATAAGGTGGTGTTGTAATGCGTACGTTTGCGTTAATGCTTGTTGCCGCATTTATCATGCTAGTGCTGGGTTTGCCGCTGCTGCTTGGGCAAGCAGTGCGGCATATCATCATGGGCAAGCCATTATCAGAGCTTTGGTGGGCAACGGCGATTGGCTTAGACCAACTTGGCGGCTCGATTTTGTACGGCGAACCCGATTGGACGGTATCCAGCCGCACCTACTGGCTGCGCGCGCGTGGCAATCGATATGCCTTCTATTTTGAGCAGTTCATCAATTTCTTCTTTGGCAAAAATCATTGTGAAAATAGTTATAAAACAGAAATAAAAGGAGAGACAATATGAATCTTAACTTTGGCTTAAATGGCTCCATCGCTGTGCAAGCGGCGCGCCCTATCAGCGTGCTATCCAGTACGCCGATTGGGATTGTAGCCACCGCTACCACAAACTTAGGCATGCACACCTTTAACAATGCCGACGATGCTCTGGTATTTTTGGCAACCAACAACATCTTGGGTGATGTGGTGAATACATTGAAGGGCATTGCATTGCAGGGTGTGACATGCCCCATCATCTTGAATCTATGCGATGCGCTTTTGGTGCTTGCTGCAATTGATGAATTTAAGAAGGTGGAAGGGCTAACTGGCATTTCACTCAATGGCGGCTTGTTGATTGCGCCTGTGCTTAGTGAAGTGCTGGCTGTTGGTATGAAATTGGATGCGGTAGCCACGCTGATTCAAGCTACGGCATTGGTGGATAATACCGATGTGACCGAAGCGGCGATTGTGGCGTGGGCTAGCAATTATGGCTCACGCAACGCGCTGCTTTGCCATGGCTCTTATACTGCTGATGGTGTGGCAGTGGCGGCATCGGCTTTGTATGCGGGTGTGATGGCTTATTGGGATAGTAAGCCATTTGGTTGGGCGAAGTCGCATTCCAATCGCATTGTGAAAGGTGTGAGCGCGGCGGCGCATATCATCGAATATGTTGAAGGCAGCGATTGTGAGGCTCGGCGATTGCGTCAACATGGTGTGGCGATGATTTTGCGTGATACGGGATGGCGCACCTACGGCTTTGAAACCACGGATATTGATGTGATTTGGCAAAGCCTTGATCGCACACGGACATTCCACCGTCTGCTGAAAGCGGTGCTTGATGCCAGCAAGTGGGCGCGAGATCGCGAAGCCAATCAACTGCTTTGGGTGAAGCAATCGGTGATTGATTTCATGAACGAACTCAAAGGCAATGATGTGGTGATTGGTTTTGATGCCTTCTTTGACCCATTGAAAAATACCAATGCCACGGTGACTGCTGGAAAATTCTATCTCACGGTGCTGATTGGCGATATGCCAAGTATTCGCGAACTCAACATTGAATTGGTTTATACAGATCAATGGAACAATGTTTTAATCAATTACATTAACGGAGGTGTATAATGCAATATGTACCGCAATATTTAGTGGGGCAAACAGCCTTTGTGCAAGGTGTTGGTTTGCTTGGAACCGTGAAATCTGTGGCATTGCCGAAAATCGAGCAAATGCGCGAAACCATCACCCAAGGCGGCTTTGAACAAGCTGTTGCAACAGGTCTATTCAAAGCCATGAAAGCCGAACTTGATTTAAGCGAATGCCATGATTCGGCATACATTGCTATGCAGACTTCGGGTGCTTTAATCGTGATTAAAGGCTCTATCAAACAAGCAGGAAAAAGCATCCCAGTGGTCGCAACATTCAAAGGCTCGGTAGATGTGGATGACGGAACCATGGAAACAGGCAAAGAGATGGGGCGCAAAATATCTATTTTCTGCGATTACTACGCCCTAGAAATCGCTGGTGTCCTACAAGTACAAATGGATGTCACCAACAACATCGCCATGATTATGGGTGTCGATCACCTAGAAACCATGCGCAAACACATTCTATAAACATTTATGAATTGAACTACCACTCGTCATTCCCGCGAAGGCGGGAATCCATAAGCAGGACATCATGTATAAATGGATCCCCGCCTTCGCGGGGATGACGCATAGAACCACATAATAAGGGAGATACAACATGATTGAAATCAAATTAGGTGACAAAAAAATCACCATGCGCGAACCCAAAGTAAGTGATCTAAAAATGCTCGATAGCATCGAAGGTGAAATGAGCAAAGAAATCACCCTTATCAGCAACCTGTGTGAATTGCCGATTGATGAAATCGAGGCATTGCCTTACCCCGCATACAAACCCTTCAAAAAGGCTGTGACTGCTTTTTTAGCCTAATCGGGGATCGTGTGGTTGAAATCAATGCGGGCAAAGCACTCATTGCCCGCATCTTTCACCAACCTTTTTCCGAAATTGATGATTTAAGCGTGGTTGATTACCAGTTTTTTGTGCAGCAAGCGGAATCCATTTGTAAGCAACAAGGGGATGTGTGATTTATCGCATAAAATAATGCAAGCCAGCCACGCCCAAAGCAATCACGCCCGCAATCACATCACCCTGATATGAAAAAACAGAAAACACGATAAGGAAGGTGAGCAATGGCATTGCAAAATTTAGGTATTGGATTGGTAATCGGCGGTGCACTTGCTTCATCATTCAAATCCTCCTTTACAGCAGCAAACACAAGTATTGATGCGCTTAACACAAATATCAATCATCTTTCAAAAACCAAGCTGGATATTAAAAACTTCAAGACGCTATCCAAGGATGCCGTAAAAAATAAAACTGCGCTGGATAAGATGGGCTTATCGCTCAAGCGGTCAGGTGTGGATGTTCGTCATTTGGATAGAGATTCGCGCTTGCTTCGCACCAGCTTGGTACGCCTGAAAAAAGCCGCTAAGATTGATATTCAACTCAATGCAAATAAAGCAGCATTCGCGCAACAAAGGGCTTCGATTGTTGGCATTGGTGCATCCATGTATGGCGTGACCAGCATTATCAAATCAGCCAATACCGTACTAAAAGCACAGGGTGAAATTAAATCCCTAAGCATATCGGATAAAGGTCTTAAAAAGATCACCCGTGCAGGTGAAGAAATGGCTTTGAAATATGGTCAAGTCACTGCGCCTGAATTTATCAAAGCATCGTATGATATTAAATCGGGCATTGCATCGTTATCTGAAGATGGTGTAAAAAACTTCACTCAATTTGCAGCAACTACGGCTGTTGCTACAAAATCCAGCATCGGCGATATGACCAAGCTCTATGCGCTGGGTTATGGTATTTTTAGGAAAGATTTTAAAACAGACAATAATTTTGGGAAACAATTTAGTGGGGCTATTGCGGGAGCGGTGGAAGCCTTTCGTACGGATGGCCCCGATTTGGTCAGTGGTATTTCTAATATCGGTGCATCGGCACATGCTATGGGTGTATCGCTATCGGAAGAGTTGGCGATTATTGGGGTGAGTAAAGGCGCATTTAACAGTGCCAGCGAGGCAGGTAGTGGTTATCGGGCTTTCTTGGATGGGGCTGGGAAGGCACAAAAGAAACTTAACTTGGACTTCACGGATGGCCATGGGAAAATGTTGCCCATGGTCGATATTCTTGGTTTATTAAAAACCAAGTTTGGCGATATAAACTTTGCCGATAATAACGCGCTCAAGGATGCGTTTGGTAGCAGTGAGGCAATCCAGACAATCAGCGCATTGATGCCCAAAATTGATGCGCTAAAAAACGCCCAAATCGGTTTGAATAAATCTATGGCAGGCGGCTTATCCAAATCCGAAGCTATGGCAAACGCCATGGATATGGGCTACGGTTTTGAGAAGATGAGCAATGCCATGAGTTATCTAAGCTACACCATTGGCAAGGCTCTTTCGCCTGCGATTGATGCGCTGGCAACAGGCTTGGGCGGACTGGCAAAAGGTGTGGCATGGCTGGATGATAAAGTGCCGTTTCTTATCCCTGTGTTTAGCGGCTTGTCGTTGGGCATCGTGGGCTTGGTAGCCGTGCTGAAAATTGCCACGCTGGGTAAATTGGCATTTAAGTGGGCGGTGCTTTCCGCTCGCAAGTCTATCCTCATCAGTACCGCATCGAATCTATACAACGCGATGAGTTTTAATCGCGTGGGCGCGTCTGCACTTTGGGCGCGTGGCAAAGTGTTGGCGTTTGCAGTGGCTTCTAAAGTCGCTGCTGCTGGTCAGTGGGTGCTAAATGCTGCGATGACTGCCAACCCTATCGGCTTGGTGATTGCGGGTGTCGCGGCTTTGGGGGTTGGTGTGGTTGCGCTGTATCAAAATTTTGCACCCTTTACGGATTTTGTGGATGGTATTTGGAGCAAGCTTAAAGGCTTCTTTTCTTTTGTGATGGACGGTTGGAATTCTGTGGGTTCAATCATTGGGAATATTGGTTCTTTCCTTGGCTTTGGCGGCGATAAAAAGCCCGTTGCAAAAGCAACAAAAGCCTTGGGGACAGCGGGTGCAGTCGCCTTATCATCAACCATGGTGATGGCTGCGCCTATGCCTGCATCTATGCCTATGCAGCAATACAATGCGCCACAATATACATCAAAAGCCAAGCCAGAATCGGCGCAAACATTCCATATTCAAGTCAATGTTCACAATCCTAAAGATACCGTGGATGTGGAAAAGGCGGTTGTCCAGGCAATGCGGAAACAATCGAGCGGTACATCACTAAACGATGAGGATATTTAAATGCTGTGCCTACTGGATACGTTTATGTTTGAAAGTGATGGGGTTAATTTAGAAAACATCAAACGAAGCTTTGCTTATGATTTTGAAACAACCAAGCTTATCAATGATCATGATGTTTGGGCGGCAACAGGAAGATTTAGCCAAACGATTACCATGGGTGGTAAATTGATTGCCAAGGGAAATCATGCGCTATTGCCGTTGGAGCAATTGGCGCAAAAAAAGAAAATTGTAACACTCGCTTTTGAGAATGGAAAGGCGTTGTCGGTACTTATTACAGGGCTTGAAATGGATCAATCTTTATTTCTTCGCAATGGCAGCTTTCTCAAGCAAGATTTTCAGGTGAGTTTAGGGGTTGTTTATGGGCAACTATGACCTTTTTGAAATCACACAAGATGGCTTAAGGCTCGATGAAGTTGTGCAGTCATATTATGGGAATCTCACCATGTTTGATAAAGTTTTGGAGGCTAATCTACACATCAATCAGGTGCATCTAAATATAGGTGATAAGCTTCATCTTCCGCCTGTAAGCAGCGCGAAGAAAGTAGATGTTTTATGGTGAGTATCAAGCCTAATTTCTCCATTGTTGCCAATGGTAGGGATATTACTAAATCACTTGAAAAGAAGCTTGTTAGCCTAAGTGTTACCGACAACCAGAAGGATCAAGCAGATCAGTTAAGCATGGCTTTTGATGGTAAGTTTCAACGCCCTTTTTTGGGGGATGAACTGAAAATATATATAGGATGGGGCGAGCAGCTTGATTTTGTTGGCTTGTTTTTTGTCAATAAAACGACGCTCACCAATAATCGTCAATTAAGCGTTGAAGCAACAGGTATCAATTTTAGTGCGTCGTTCAAAGAACGGCGTACATTGGATTATAACGCGAATTTGGGTGATGTGGTACGTACGATTGCAGCAAGGCATAAGCTGGATGTCAAAACCGATATGGTTGCAGGTAAGCGATTTGAGCAACATGATGAGTCAGACATGGCTTTTCTCAATCGACTTGCAAAAGAATACAACGCTATTTTTAATGTAAAAAATGCTACAATCTACATGATGAAGAAAGCTGTGGAAGTGCCGTTAATAACCATTGATATTAATCGGGCTATATCTTCTGAAATCAGCCATGAAAGCAAAACATTCTATCATAGCTGTAAAGCAATATTCCATGATACCAAAACAAATCAAATAACATCCGAAACTGTTGGGAGCGGTGAGCCAGTGCTTGTAAAGCAAGGCAAGTGGCTTAATCGCGAACTGGCAAGAGAAGCTGCCGCCAATGCCCTAACGCGCGCCAACCAAGGAACTGCTGAAGGAAATGTTAGCATCATGGGGAAAGTTGTTTTTGCAGGTTCTGAATTAAACTTGGATGGTGAAAAGTACGAAGTTACAAAAGTCACCCAATCACTTTCACGAACTTGGACAACAGAAATAG
>Ga0256829_1002405_pt1 | contig 13990 bp, 10 predicted proteins | sample 131447metaG_FD_185979 | JGI IMG/M metagenome (GOLD analysis project Ga0256829, IMG submission 185979) | Hydrothermal vent microbial communities from Lau Basin, Pacific Ocean - 131-447 | ecosystem: Environmental > Aquatic > Marine > Hydrothermal vents | place: Pacific Ocean: Lau Basin | collected...
GATTAAATCAGCACCGTCGAACGATTCGTAAGACACTTCAATTGATGTGTTTTCAGAAACGTTGTAGCCAACGCCAGCACCAAAACCAAATTCCCAATCAGAATCAGCTGATACTGAATAGCCACCAGCACTGCCAGTCAGCTCAAGTTTACCGTATGAAGGCACAACGTAAGCGTAAGCTTTTTCGCCAAGCGTTGTAGACGCTTTTAATGAAAGTGCGTAGAAGTTGTCTAGCTCGATGTCTACGCCAGAAACTTCATCGTCTTGAATACCAAGACCGTAACGAAGTTGTGGTGTTAGTGATACCGATTCAGTCAGGTCAAACTGATAACCAGCAGAAACCATTAAGCCGCCTAGGCTCAAGTCGATACCGTCTTCGCTATCTGAAATATTGCCGTAACCTACACCAAGTTCCCAATTAGCAGATGCTGATAGTGAAGTGCCTAAAATAGCCGCAGCTAGTAGTGCTTTTTTGAACATTGTCATTCCTTTAATTTAAATATAGTGATTGGGACGCTTCATTGGGGTGGTTTCGTTCAGGCATTGAACCAACCCTAATTATGTAGTGGTGAAGTGCTGTAGTGTCGCAAAAGCATTTGCGGCTACAGGATCCATCTATTCCTTTATTCGAGGAATCGTCCCTGCCCCAACTCGTGTTGGGGCGGGCATTCTCTATAAATAAGATAAAGAATTCAAAGAGATTCAAACAATGTTACAAATTAGCTCACTGTTGCCGCTTGCAAGGATTCCTCAAACTCAGTTTCGCCTTTGTGGTCTTTCGCCAAAATTTGGTATAGCAAGGGCAGTACAATCAAAGTAAAGAAAGTACCAATCAGCATACCTGCCACCAGTATAATACCTATGCTGTTTCTCGCCTCTGCCCCTGCGCCGGTTACAAGTACCAGTGGGAAGTGTCCAAGTACTGTTGCACCGGTTGTCATAAGTATGGGGCGCAATCGAGTTGCTGCTGCGCCTTTCACCGCGTCGAGCTTTGACTTGCCTTCTAGCTGTAGCTGGTTAGCGAATTCCACAATTAGAATACCGTTTTTGGCAATTAGCCCTATCAAGGTAATTAAGCCTATTTGGCTGTATATATTGATAGAAGTAAGAGACAAAAACGGTAGCATTAAGGCCCCAGACAAAGCCAATGGTGCACAGCCCAACAATACAACAAGCGGATCACGGAAGCTGTTGAACTGTATAGTCAGTAAGAAATACACCACAATCATCGACACTAACAACACACCCACCATGGTGTTGCCCTCTTTGCGTAGCTGACGTGATTCACCTGCATAATCGATAGAGTACTGTTCAGGTAGTACGTCTGTAGCAATGGCTTCAATACTCGACAGGGCTTGCTCTTTGGTAATGTGAGGCAATACCCCGCCTAATATTCTAAAAGAGCTTTGTTGATTGAATGAACCCAATACCCGAGGGCCAGTGAAACTGTCGAGGGTAGCGAACGCCGATACAGGAACAAGGCTTCCACTGTCAGTACGTATCTTCATATCAAGAATATTCTCAGGGTTGTAACGCTGAGCGTCGCCAACAATGGGGATCACACGATATGCTTTACCGTCTTTATTAAAGTAGTTAGCAAAATTATTCGACATCAAAATACTGAGCTGATCATTCACCGACTGCAAATTCAGTCCTAAGTCTGCCAACAGATCTTTGTTAATGTTGAGCTCGGCCTGAGGCAAGTCGATTTTTAAGTCGGTATTCACAAACATGAAATTCCCTGTGGCCACCGCCTGCTGAATAATCTCATCAGCATACTGTTTCATGGTGACTGGATCGTCGTTGGCACGAAGCACCACTTCAACGTCGAACTGTCCGGCGGTGGGGAGTGACGCCGGTAAAATTGGGAATAAGGTTAACCCTGTAACGCTGCCCAATCGGCCATAAAGGTCAGGTAACAGTTCATGCACTGAGTGCTCGCGCTGTTCATAAGGCAGTAACTCAACACCACCGAAACCTGCGGCAGCAGTAACGATTTGCCAGGTAAATTGACCACCCTCTGTGGCATTCATAACCGCAGCTGTGTCGTTCATAGCTAATGCAGTATAAGCTTGAGAAGACTCTGGCGGTGCTTCAACCACCACCTGAATAGAACTTTGATCCTCAATAGGAGCTAATTCTTGTTGCGACAGCAGGTAAAACGGCACACTAAGCAAAGAGAATACTACTGCGACAAAGAACACCTGCGCACGCCAGCTAAACAACTTGCCAAGTGCTTTGGTATAGCCTGCTTGTAATCGGTCAAAATAGCTATTCACCATGCGTGTGAGTTTGCCTTCTTTCCCCCCTTCTGGGCTTACATAGGCACTCATAATAGGCGACAGGGTTACCGCAACAACACCTGAAATCAATACAGCAATGGCCAATGTGAATGCGAATTCTCTGAACAAGAACCCTGTCAATCCGGTTAAAAAGCCAATGGGGGCATACACAGCTGCAAGGGTAAGTGTCATGGCAATTACTGGTACCAATAGCTGACGAGAGCTGATCAATGCCGCCTGTAATCTTGGCTTACCCTCACGCATGTGACGAGCAACGTTTTCTACCACTACAATAGCATCGTCTACTACTAACCCAACGGACAGTACAATAGCCAAAATGGTGAGTAAGTTCAGTGAAAAACCCATGATTGAGATAACCGCAATAGCACCTAACACTGAAATGGGAATAGTCACCAGCGGCACTAGCGCCGTTCTAAAGCTTCCCATCATGGCGAGAATGACAATACCCACCAGAAGTACGGTTTCAATTAGGGTAGAGAATATCTCTTTGATGGAGTCACGCATGTACAAGGTGCCATCATAGCCAGTGCGGATGAACATACCGTCGGGTAATACTTCATTGATTTGGTCAAGCTTCACATAAAGCGCATCACCAATATCAATTTCATTCGCCCCCGGCAATGCCCATACCGCAAGAAATACGGTGTTGCGGTCGTCTAGTCTAGCAGTAACCATTCCCTCGGCTTCGCCAATAGTAATGTCTGCTACCGCGCCTAAACGAAGCTGGGCACCATTAGACTCGTCGATAATGAGGTTTTGAAAATCTTCAATAGTTGCAAGGCTGGTGTTTGCCATCAGGTCGATACGCTGACGATTATTCTCGCTGTACCCCAAGGTGGCAATAGTGTTGTTTGCTTGCAATGCGGAGAATACGTCGGTGGCACTGAGGTTGTATACCGCAAGCTTATCTGGGTCTAACCATACGCGCATGGCTGGGTTTCGCCCACCTTCTAACGTGACTCGCTGCACACCATTAATATCACTGATAACAGGTACAACATTACGCGTTAGATAGTCGCTCACTTCACTACGGGGTAAACCCTCTGATTCCACATCTAAGTAAAACACCGCGTAAGGGCTGTCTGCACGAATGATTTCGATAGACGGGTCTTCGGCACCCGTTGGCAGTTCGAACTTAATTTGATTAAGTTTAGTCGTGAGGTCTGCTAGTGCATCGGTTGTGCTGTGATTAAGCTCTAACCACGCGGTTACTTTACTTAATCCAGAGGTTGTAACTGAATCAACATAGTCAACGCCCGGCACAGTGGATGTTACACGCTCAATGGGCTCAGTAACATAGCCTTTTACCACATCAGCAGACGCGCCCGTGTACACCGTATTGATAACCAGTGAGGCACTTTCAATTTTAGGATACTGCTGAACAGATATGGTTCGAGCAGCGTTTAATCCAGCAAGTATGATAAGCACAGACAGTACAATGGCGAGTACTGGCCGCGTTACAAACACATCCATTACTGAAGGTTTATCTTCATGATGCGCGCTCATTGTTGGCCTCCTACCTCAGCAGAAGTTTGTAATTCAGGTGCTTGCGGATACACCAAAATATTCTCATACAGTTTAAACGCGCCCTCGGTAGCAATGTACTCACCCGGGTTCAGACCCGACAACACAATTTGCTTATCGTTAACACGCTCACCAACGGTGACTTGCAGAGGCGTTGCACGCCAGTTGTCGTTGTCATCTTTTTGGAGCTTATAAACAAAGTACCCGAAATGATTGCGAGTAATGGCGTTGGTAGGTACTGCCACTTGCTCCATAGCTTTTGAGTAAACAAACACGCTCACCATTTGGTTATGACTCAATAAACCTGCACTGTTGTCGAGCTGAGCACGGTAGCTTTGCTGGCGAGAGCCCGCATCTAGCATGGGTTGTTTAGCAATAATTCTGGCCGTAAGTGGTGTACTACCTGCTTGCATGGCTTCAATCACCACTTCATCGCCCACATTAGGCTGCTCAAGAGTTTGCGGAATAGCAAAATCGACCCAAATAACACTGTCTAAACCAATAAGTGAAGTAATTTGAGCATTCGCATCTAGCATTTGGCCCACTTGGAATTGCTCTAACCCAACGCGACCATTAAATGGTGCAACAATGTTCATTTTGTCGATGACTGACACTAAGTTGTCTACTTCTGCCTTAGCGATATCTACATCTGCTTTTGCAGCATCCACTTCACTTTGGCTAGCACGCTGTTGCTGTAATAAGGTAGACAGGCGTTTGTGGTTGAGTTTTGCCAATGACAATCGGGCATTCGCTGCATCCAAATTTGCTTGTTCTAAACGTGTGTCCTGGCGCAATAACAACTGGCCTTTTTCAACCACGTCACCGGGCTGAAATCCCACAAAGGTAATCGGGCCTGCAAATTCAGTACTTAATGTCAGCATTTGCGGAGCAACTAGTTCACCAACAACTTTGGTGCGTTTTGCGTGTTCAATGGTATGAACATACTCACTTTGAACACTGGCGGAAGGTTCTGGGAATGACTCACCGTAAGCGATAGCCGCTTGAATTTGATTAAACTTCACGAATCCAAGTGAAACAATCACCACCGTAATAATAAGCAGGCTAGTTAGCCAACGTGTAATTTGCATTGTGTTATGTCCTAATTAGCGAAGATTGTATTTAACAAGTAGCGCATCAATTTTTTGCAGTGATGCCTCGGTAAGCGGTGTCACCCACGGATAACTATTAATGAGGCGAACCATACTGCGGATCATTGGATCATCTAAACGAAGGGAGTCTAGTAATGTGGCTGAGCCATCAATAATTTGCGGCATCTGTTGCACACGCAACACTTGCTCATAGCCCACCGTCATAGCCCAAGCACTAATGGTGAGTTCCTCTGCAAGAGTTGAAGTATCTTCAGTCGTACTCAATTCCCCAGAAGCAATACCTTTTGTAAGTGCCGTAACAAACGTATTTTGACACTGCTTACTCGCTTCTATAATTTGATTATTCCACTGTGCAGATGCGCGACGCACAACGGCTTCGTTGGTTGCGTAAGATTCAAGTTCATAGTCGAACGGAAAATGCTGAAGTACTTTAGGAGACAGCAAACTTACCGCGATCATTTTTTCTGGTGTAGTAAACGGCATGTTTAGCAAAGTTTCGAACAACGCCGATTTCTGTTTAAACGACTCATGAGCCAACGCCAACACTATGTCTTCTTTACACTGAAAAAATTTGTACACTGACCCCATTGATAAGCCTGCCAATTTGGCGACTTTTGCCATACCAAAGTCGGTAACTGAGGTTTCAGTAATGCAATCAACCGCAGCTTCTAGAATAAGCTTTTGCTGCTCTTCCGGACTGAATTTTGGTGCTGGTGCCATACTATTTCTCCACTTTCAATAACTTAGGTAAGCGTGATTAAATTAACACTTCATGCATAACCTGAACCTTATTCGAATACCATTCGAATAAGGTTCAAATGATAGCGCATGCATTATAAATTAAAAGAGGGAAACAACTCGTGACCTACGTAAGAACACGTAAAATAGTACAAACATGAAACATACTTAATCACGCAACCTAAGTAATCACTGCTGCGAATAACTAATAAGCATCTCCCGTTATTGATGCTTACTAGTTTATAACCAGAGGATTACTTATGTTGAACTACAAAAAACTCTCTTTTTTGACCTTAGTCGTTGTTGCTTTGGCATTGCCCGTTTGGGCTGGGCACCACAATCACAGTAAAGACAATATTGTTGAAACTGCTGCCAGTACTGGCCAATTCGAAACCTTGCTTGCCGCTGCTACCGCCGCAGGTCTGCTTGATGCGCTTAGCGGCGAAGGCCCATTAACCGTATTTGCGCCTACAGACGAAGCCTTTAACACCCTACCAGCAGGCACCATCGACTCACTTTTAGAAGAAGAAAATCGTGACAAGCTCGTGCGAATTTTGACTTTTCATGTAGTTGCAGGGCAAGTGGGTAGTGACGCGTTAAGTGACAATGCAAGCTTAGAAACGCTCGCTGGGCCAGCGATTAATTTCACCCAAACCGAGGGCGGCTTCGCCGTTGAGGGTGCGTCGATTCTTACTACTGATATTGCAGCGAGCAACGGCATTGTGCACGTTATCGACCGTGTGATGCTGCCGCCCGCACAAATGAGTCGGGTAGATGCAGAGCGCATGATTATGGCCGCTATTCATAAGGGTGTACCTATGTTCAACCACGGTAACCACAAAGGCACTGCGCAGATATATTCAATGACTGCCCAAACACTTATGAACACTGCCCAATTAATGCAACCCGAGCGAGACAGGCTGCAACAAGCCATGTCTCAATTGACCATGGAAACCTCAGCCACAGAGAAAGCATGGGCACTTCGTCATGCTTTAGATGATGTAATGACATCTATTCGTCATTCACAGATATAACGTTCTCACCAAAGTGTCGCCTAAGATTCTGCGTTCTGAGGCGACACTTATACAGATTTCATTCTCAATACTAGATGCTATAACACCTAACGTTAGAACGAAATAGGCGCATCGCCAAGAAGCTGCATGAGGAAAGGTGTTAAGCCTGCAACACCAACACACATCAATACAGTCAGTGAGATCAAGGTTACACCTGCGATACATTTAAGTACGACGCTTCTTCTCTCTGTAGCATAGAAATATAACTGGGCAGTAGCCAATGGAATGACAAAACATCCAAACGTCCACAAGGGAAAGAAGGGGTCTCCAAACGATGGCGATGCTCCTACAACAGTACCGGTAATCAGATAACTAAATACACCTACTCTAAGCAGCCACTGAGCGTTAGACACCAAAAACAGCCTGATAGCCCACTTTCTATGGTCTTTGATATTTCGAGCTCGCGCGGTAACCACGGTAAAGTATGCGAATACGAGAATGCATACGCCATTTATACTTGTGCCTATAGCTGACAAAAGATCTGGGCTCTTATCCCTAACCCAAGACAAATAGAAACCAGACAGTGCCAAACACAAAACTATGAGCAAATATACGTAGCCGTTTATTCTATGAAATCTTGGTGCAAGGGTACGTACTTTCGGGATAAGTTGCAGGGCACCACCAAAAGCAACAATACCGGCGCCTACAGCGTGGGCGGCGAAGGCCCAATTTCCTAACGTGTCGCCTTCTTCGTATGGCGTTGTGCCCATTGGTTCCCATCGGTTCCAGATTTGCATATTGTCGCTAATGACTGAATACCCATAAAACGCCATGATGTAATAGAAGAAAAGCCACTGCCCGATCAGAATCGCCGCAAACCAAAACATGGCCGAATACTTCAAGAACAAGGTTGAAAAGGCTAGTCTCGACAAACTTGAACGCTGACCTATGTTGTCAGTTTGCTGTGAACTCGATGACGAAAAATTTTTTGTTGTGGTTTCCAAAACGTATTTCCCAAATAGGATAAAAGTTGTCCATATTTTGGAAAAAACTGAGGAATAGGTCGTCCGAATGTGCCCATTCGGTCTAATTTGTCTATTTTTTGATGAATATTTGTACTAGCTAGCGTTTTTAAAAGCAGTTGGAGTTGTACCTACCATTTTTTTGAAAGAGGAATTGAAAGTCGATTTTGACTTAAAACCTACCTCGTAAGCGATACTGGATACCAACATGTCAGTGTTTAGCAACAGCTTCTTTGCTTCATCTATTCGGTAACCATTTACAAACTGAAAAAAGTTAGTGTGTAAATGTTGAGATAGGGTTTCAGAGATGTAGTTCTCACTTATCGCTACCGAAGAAGAAAGCCGATTAAGTGATAGGTCTTCGTCTCTGAACAGTTCTTGTTCTTCCATGGTCGTCTTAAGTTTTTGCGCGATTTCACCCATTTTTTCAGCAGATATGACAGACACTCGCTCTTGCGACTTAGTGGGCTCGTCTACCTTTTCCGCATCTGTTAGCTCTGACTGCTTAAGTGCAAAGTTTGTAAATGCTACCAAAATGGCCAGTTCAAGCACGGGTAATACAAAGCCCAGTGACAACCATCTAATACCAGTGAATGTGGCAACATAATTAGCCGTATACATTACCCATACTAGCCCCCACAGTAACAACATCAACCGTAACCATTCCATTGCTCGCTGTTCAATAGCTGAATACTTGTCCATCAGTTGATTACGGTGTTGAGAATGTAACTTTAATGCTGAAATTAAATAGGCAAAAGTAAACGCAATAAAAGTAACGGCTGAGAATAAGCAAGTTAGTTTAGCAATTTTCCAAAGTTCGGGGTCCCTTGTGGCAGGATTTGCCAACGCAAGCTTATCTTCGGGACTTACTCCAAAAATAAATGGCAATGTACCTATAATAACCAGCACAGGCCCGAGTAACGCGAGTGCGTAACTCTTCTTCGATATATTGCTGTTTGCAGTCATTGCTTCTAGTGCATAAAAGTACAATGCAGGGCCAAGCAACATACGGATGGGTAGTTGAAACCCAGCAATACCTGGTGCATACCGATAGACGCCAGAATATATGTACAGCTCGCCAAGTATGTGAACCAGCAATAATCCCAATAATACTATTAGGAAATAACTTTGCTTTTTCTTACCGTGAGTACTGGCACTGAAAATAGCAGAGACCACAACCCCCATCATAGTGGAATACAATACGGTAGATAAAACATCTACCGCCAAAACTTATTCTCCACACGCCGACTCGCTGCCTTTAGTTGTAACATAGCAGTTAGCCTATGAAGGGTCGTTAGGCAAGCTGATATCATTTCCAGTCGTTTTTCCAACGGTTTTCCATTTTACGCGAGGGTTTATGATACTCGGGCGTGTCATCACCAAGTTATTTGGGTACAACACGATTTCCCTGTCTTCTGTAATAAGTTTAGTGTTGAAAAGACTCACATCTGAAACATATCCTTCAATGTAATTGTCTCCGTCTATGATGCGAATAAAGTTACCTCTCTGTAAAGACTGGTGAAACAAAATAATAAAATAGGCTGTGATGTTGCTCAGCAAAGACCAAGAAGCAAATAGTGCAACACCCGTAAGGGTAATTAAGGAAGTCGATACAAGTAATAGACCAGAGAAGTTGATTCCCCATACGAGTAAAAGCACGGCTAATGCCACCAACCCAACAATAAGCTTGATGGCGTGCTGAGCGGTGTTATAAGCCTCTGTTTTTAGCTTACTGCTGTCGACTTTTGAGTTAACAAGAGGAAGCGCCAATTTGGTAATAATGAGATAAAGGCCGAAAATAACCAGCGACCAGAATACGTTCGATGCATACTCAACGAACCAGTCGTTCAACGCGATAAAAAATTTGCTGTTAAATACTTCCATTATTTTCGCTCTGTAAGTTTTTCGTTTAGCTCTTCTAATTTTTGATGAAGCCGCATAATCTCTAGGTCAGTTTTAAGGCTAACCTCGTAGTTCTGAGCTGCGGCAAAGCGGTCTTTTGCACTCTGTCTATTCTGCGACATCATTATGATAGGTGCTTGCAAAGCCGCAAGGGTGGATAGCATAAGATTCAATAAAATGAATGGAAATGGATCGAATGTATCAGGGCCGGTCAGCAAGAATATATTTACTCCCATCCAACCAACCATTAAACCCACAAAAATGAGGATGAAGGTCCACGAGCCACCAAACTCAGCCACCTTATCCGCCAACCTCTCGCCAAACGACAGTTGATCGTCGAATGATTTATTAACGTTGGTCACTATGGGCGAGTTATTCGCAATACTCTCTATAACATGCTGTTCAGTCTCTGAAAGTTCACCGAACTTCATCCCAAGTAAGGCTCTGGCTAGATTTTCAAAATACTTTTTCATGGTGTTTGCTAATTCAAGATTTAACTGGCTTCTATTATTGGGCTGTTGCAGTTAAGGATCAATAGATTCTATATTGAGTAAAGCTATGTTTAATCAATGTGCTATGGTTAGCTAAGACAAAGTAGAGGGAATCACGAATGTTTGAAAGCTTTTTCAGAGGTGACTACATGCCCCATGGGCATTGCTATCTTTGGCAACCTCACATCCTCTACACCCATGTCATCTCTGACATACTCATAGCGTTGGCATATTTTTCAATTCCAGTAGGAATTATGGTCTTTGTTAGAGGTAGAAAGGACATCAAAGACCATAGCGTATTCATTTTATTTTCTTTGTTTATTGTGTTTTGTGGATTCACTCACCTACTCGGCATTTGGACCATTTGGCAAGGTGTTTATGGGATCCACGGCGTATCAAAGGCTATGACGGCATTAGTGTCGGTAGCAACGTCTATTTATATATTCAGAGCGCTTCCAGAAGCGCTAGCTATTCCCTCTGTTGAGCAATTTCAAGGGGTAGTTCGGGAACTTAGCGATCAATCAGACCAAAATGAAAAACTACTGTTCGAGTTAGAAACACATAAACTCGCCCGAATTATGCTTGACTCACTCCCCATAAGTGCCCTGTTACTCGATCAATCTGGCGTCATCAAGTTAAGCAATAAATCTACAGAAACTGAGTTTTCCCTCGAGCGCAATAATTTTATAAACGCTTCAATACAAGATATTTTCACGCCAATTGACGATAACTTTGAGACCAAGTTTGAACAGTTTATCGCTGCCAACATTGAAGATAAAGACGTGTCATTTTTGGGGGATATAAGACCAGCACATAAAGGTCTTATTCCCGTTGAATTAATCGTGACATGTATAAACTACACCGGAACAAGGTTCTTGCTGGTTACGTTAAAAAACCTGTCAGAAGTAACAGAGATAAAACAAGAACTTTTAGAATCCCACCTGCAATTGGAAAGGGCAACCAAGGCTACTCAAGACGGTATTTTTGAGTTTGATATGGCCTCAAATACTGCAAGTTGGTCAGAGCAAATGTTCTCTCTCATTGGCGTGTCACCCAATGAAACGCCTAGCCTTGAACTCTTTATGCAACATGTTCATCAAGAGCATGCTGACAGGTTAACAATTGCATTAAACCAGCATTTTGAGTCACGTGAGCAGTTCAATTTTGAATATCTAGGCTTAAACCCCAAAGGAGAATACGGTTGGTTCCATATAAGAGCAAACAGCTCCTTTAGCAACGACGGAAAACCTCTCATTCTAGCGGGTTCACTAAGGTACATTCAGAATCAAAAGGAAACCGAAGACTCAGAACGACAAAAAGCAAACTTTCTTACTGCAATATATGACGGTTCCAATCAAGGAATATGGGCCACCGAATGCTTACCTGACAATGAATTTAAGTTCGTAGAATACAATGACACTGCATTGGAGCGTTCTGGTCCAAATGTTTCCAAAGACATGGTTATCAATAAGACGCTGTCGGAGCTGTCAGATACATTATTTCCAGCATCACTGGTTGAACGATTACGGAAAAACTATGCTGCGTGCGCAAGCTCTGGACGAACGCTGCAATACACTGAGCAATTCGAAGTAGGTAACACACAGTGGTATCAAACCAGCTTGTATCCAGTATTCGATGAAAATCGATTTGTTACTCATGTTATTGGCTCCGCTATTGATATCACTGAACAGAAAAATGCCGAAAACGCTTTGGATGAACAAAAAACATTTCTTGAAGGTATTTTAAATAATTCAGTTTGCGGACTTTATATCTATGACCTAACAAAGCAGACAAACATCCAAATAAATGACCGATATACAGATATATTGGGCTACACGCTCGACGATATTACGCAAATCGATGACTTTGGTCAGTTGTTTCATCCAGATGATCAAGACAAAGTTTTAGAGCACATATCAGAGGTTATTTCCTCTGATACCTCAACATTGGTTTCATTGGAATACCGAATAAAACATAAAAATGGTAACTGGGTGTGGTGCTATTCATACGACTCAATATTAAAACGAGACAAACACGGCGCCCCGTTACTCATGTTGGGCACATTTATTGATGTTACCGAAAAGAATGATTTACTCACACAGCTTAGCGAGTCAAATGAATATTTAGAACGTTTTGCATTTATTGCTTCACATGACTTGCAAGAACCACTGCGAAAAATCAATTCATTTTCTGAGTCGCTGATAGAAAGCCTAGAAGGTAAATTAGAGACGGAAACTGAGCGATATGAGCTATCACGTATAAACGATGCGGCGTCTCGCATGCGGATGATGATAAGAGATTTGCTCTCACTTTCTAGAATTACCACTCGAGAGCTTAATCTACGACGTTGCAATATCAACACCGTTATCGAACGTGCGCTGTCAGATTTATCCTTATTGATTGACGAAAAACAAGCAATTATTGAAACCCAAGTAAGTACCGAATACTTTTACATCGACAGCTCTTTGTTTAAACAAGTAGTTCAAAATTTGATTCAAAATGCACTAAAATTTGTACCAGAGTCAGTAAAACCACATATCGTAATTTCTACTACCTCTGATTCCGTTAATGACATTATTGAGGTGAAAGACAACGGTATTGGTATGGATATGGCCCATGTGCAAACTATTTTTGACCCTTTTAAGCGGTTACATCGAAGAGATGAATACAGCGGAAGCGGTATTGGTTTAGCCATCGTGAAGCAAATTATGAAGGTTCACGGCGGTACGGTCTCATGTGAAAGCAAATTGGGAGTAGGTTCAGTGTTTACTTTAAAGCTACCGAGATTTTCAAATGTCTAAAATCGTAATCGTTGATGACGACAAAGACGACATCTACTTCTTTCTGAAAGCCTGTAAGAAGCTCAATCCAGAGCCTCAAGTTGTACCATTACAAGATGGGACAGAGTTACTTTCGTATGTTGAAACCCAACCTTGTCAGAATTCAATCATACTTCTTGACCTCAACATGCCGAAAATGGGTGGCTTAGAGGTACTCTCTCGTCTTCACGATGCGGGTAAAATTAACAACATGGTTGTAATTACCTACTCTACTTCAGACAACCCTAATGACATCAACAAATGCTATGAGTTGGGCGTAAAGTCGTATATAACTAAACCTGATAGCAATAGACACTTAACTGCGCTAGTAGATAACCTGCGCAATTATTGGTTTAACATCAACCAGTCTCCAGTGAGTTAGCAAACATGGATAAATCACAGAGAAATATCATTGTTTACTTAGTCGAGGACGACATTGACGATGCTTACCTCGTCAAAAAGCTACTAACGCCAGATAGTTGTTTTAAATTTAAAGTTGAGCACTTTCACACACTAGACGAGTTAACGCTAGCACTTGCCAGTACTTCATGTGATGCCATTCTGTTAGATTTAGGCTTGTCAGATACACGCGGAATGGAAACACTTTCTCGTATTCAAGAAAAAAACTACGCGATACCAATTATTGTTATCACAGGGCTAGAGGAATCTGAGTTTGGCGAGAAGGCAATACAATTAGGCGCCCAAGATTACATACCTAAAACAGAACTTCGAGGGAGTTTATTAAGGCGAGTAATTAAGTATGCCGTAGAGCGCTATAAAATGGTCAGAGATTTAAAGCAACTTAGCTTGAAAGACCCATTAACCTCATTGAGCAATAAAAAAGCCTTTCAAGATTCCATTGAAGTGGCTATTGATACGTGGCAAAGATATCAGGAAAGCTTTGCTGTCATGTTTATCGACCTAGATAAATTTAAGCCGGTTAACGACACTTTTGGGCACATTGTTGGCGACCAAGTGTTAAAACTCGTAGGCCAACGGCTAATATCTTACGGCAGAACCACTGACACCATTGCCCGAGTGGGTGGTGATGAATTTGCTATCATTCTTC
>Ga0256829_1002406_pt1 | contig 13985 bp, 12 predicted proteins | sample 131447metaG_FD_185979 | JGI IMG/M metagenome (GOLD analysis project Ga0256829, IMG submission 185979) | Hydrothermal vent microbial communities from Lau Basin, Pacific Ocean - 131-447 | ecosystem: Environmental > Aquatic > Marine > Hydrothermal vents | place: Pacific Ocean: Lau Basin | collected...
TTTTGCTTCACGTTCTTCAGCAATACGTTTTTCTCTAGCACCTTCAAATACTCTAAAAGCTTCAATAGCGTTAAAGTTTTTTGCTGCATCACCTTCTCTTACAATTTCTAAAGATTCAATAACATCGCCTTGTTGGATAGCATCTACTACATCTTGCCCTTCTACAACTTTCCCAAATACGGTATGCTTACCGTCTAACCAATCTGTTGCAACGTGAGTGATAAAAAATTGACTACCATTTGTTCCTGGTCCTGCATTTGCCATACTTAAAACTCCTGGTCCATCGTGTTTTAAATCTGGGTGAATTTCGTCATCAAATTTATAACCTGGATTTCCTGTACCTGTACCTTGAGGACAACCACCTTGAATCATAAAATCACTAATCACTCTGTGAAATTTTAATCCATCGTAATAAGGTGTTCCTTGTGGTTTTGCAGAGTTTTCCATGTTTCCTTCTGCTAAAGCTACAAAGTTACCTACTGTTCCTGGTGTTTTTTCAAATTCTAAATTAACAAGAATTGATCCTTTTGAAGTATTAAATTTTGCGTATAAACCGTCTTGCATTGTCATATTTTTTTAATGAATTGCAAAGATACGTAATGATTTAAGATTTACTAATTTGGAATTACTTTTTTGAAATGAATTTATACTTCAATTGAAACACGAATTTCACGAATTGGCACTAATATTTTTAAGAAATAAAATTAGTGCCGCTAACTGATAACTGCTAACTGCTAACTGCTAACTGCTAACTAAAAAAACTAATTAGCGACTTCACTAATAAATTTTATTCGGTATAAACGCAATTCTTCGTCGTCGTAATCGCCATCAAATTCGTCTAAAGCTACATCTATCTTATCGGTTTCAGTTTCCATAAAATAGTCGTGTAGTTCTTCTTGCTGGTCTTCATCTAAAATTTCATCTATCCAATAATCAATATTTAATTTGGTTCCAGAATAAACAATAGCTTCCATTTCTTTTATAAATGCTGGCATTTCCATGCCTTTTGCAGACGCTATATCTGTTAATGGTAGCTTTCTATCTACATTTTGAATAATGTATAATTTTATTCCGGAATTACTTCCTGTAGATTTTACAATCATATCATCTGGTCTTATGATATCATTATCTTCTACATATTTGGAGATAAGTTTTACAAAATCTTTACCGTATTTTTTTGCTTTACCTTCGCCAACACCATGCACGTTAGATAATTCTTCTATAGAAATCGGGTATTTAAGTGCCATATCTTCTAAAGAAGGATCTTGAAAAATAACAAATGGTGGTACACCTAATTTTTTAGCGTTTGTTTTACGCAGGTCTTTAAGCATTTTCATTAATTGCTCATCTACTACTGCTCCACTTCCTTTAGATGCTGTTATAACATTATCTGTGTTATCTTCACTAAAATCATGGTCCTTTGTCATCATAAAAGATGTTGGGTTACTTAAAAAGTTTTTTCCTTCATCTGTAAGTTTTATAACACCATAGGTTTCGATATCTTTTTTTAGTAATCCAGCGACTAGCATTTGTCGTGTTAATGCCATCCAGTAACTTTTTTCTTTGTCTTTTCCTACACCAAAGAAAGGTTGTGTATCTGTTTTATGAGAATTAATTAAGGCATTAGATTTACCGACTATAACATTTACAAGTTCTTTAGACTTGTATTTTGCATTTGTTTTACTTACAACATCTAATATAATAGCGACATTGTCTTTTGCTTCTTCTTTTTCCTTTGGATGACGCATGTTATCATCCATATCGCCTCCTTCTCCTGTTTCGTTATCAAATTCTTCTCCAAAATAATGAAGAATGAATTTTCTTCTAGACATAGATGTTTCTGCAAAAGCAACTACTTCTTGTAACAATGCATGACCAATTTCTTGCTCCGCTACTGGTTTACCAGACATAAACTTTTCTAATTTTTCTATGTCTTTATAAGAATAATAAGCCAAGCAATGTCCTTCGCCTCCATCTCTTCCAGCTCGACCTGTTTCTTGATAATAGCTTTCTATACTTTTTGGTATATCATGATGAATTACAAAACGTACGTCTGGTTTATCTATTCCCATACCAAATGCTATTGTAGCTACAACTACATCAATATCTTCCATTAAAAACATATCCTGGTGAGATGCTCTTTTTTTAGCATCTAAACCTGCATGATAGGGTACAGCCTTTATACCATTAACTTGTAGTACTTGCGCCAATTCTTCAACACGTTTTCTACTTAAACAGTAAACAATACCAGATTTACCTTCATGTTGTTTGATAAATCTAATGATGTCTGAATCTACATTTTTGGTTTTTGGACGTATTTCGTAATATAAATTAGGTCTATTAAAAGATGCTTTAAAAGTATTAGCATCTGTCATCCCTAAGTTTTTAAGAATATCTTCTTGCACCTTAGGTGTTGCTGTTGCCGTTAGACCTATTATAGGTATATTATCGCCTATACGTTTTATAATGTTTCTTAGGTTACGGTATTCTGGCCTAAAGTCGTGTCCCCATTCGCTAATACAATGGGCTTCATCAACTGCCATAAAAGATATTTTTACAGATCGTAAAAACTCTACATACTCATCCTTTGTTAAAGATTCTGGAGCTACATAAAGCAATTTAGTTACACCGTTGGTAATATCTGCTTTTACTTGTTTTACTTCCGTTTTATTTAATGAAGAATTTAAAACGTGTGCAATACCATTTTCATTAGAGACACCTCTTATGGCGTCTACTTGGTTTTTCATTAAAGCTATTAAAGGAGAAACTACTATTGCTGTACCTTCTTGCATTAATGCTGGTAGTTGGTAACATAAACTTTTACCTCCACCAGTAGGCATTATTACAAAGGTATTGTTTTGATCTAATATACTTTTTATTACTTGCTCTTGTAAGCCTTTAAACTCACCAAAGCCAAAATATTTTTTTAATGCTGCATGCAAATCACTTTTCACTATACGAACGATTTGAAATTTTATTAATTAGTTACATTTAACACATAAAACAGCAAAATAATTTAAGAGTTTAAATATTTCACTAATGAAATAATCCCTAAATTTGCTGCTTTAAAATTAAAGATACTAAAATCTTTATAAACCAAAAAAATAAAATACTTTGAAAAATAATGCCTCCATATTAAAGAGTGCTAAAGAGACCATAGAATTAGAAGGACAAGCCATACTAAATTTAAAATCTTTATTAGACGATGATTTTGTTAACGCTACCCAATTAATCTACAACTCTAAAGGTCGTGTTATTATAACAGGCATAGGTAAAAGTGCTATTATAGCTACTAAAATTGTTGCTACATTAAACTCTACTGGCACACCAGCTGTGTTTATGCACGCTGCAGATGCTATACATGGTGACTTAGGTTTAATTTTAGAAGATGATGTTGTGATCTGCATTTCTAAAAGCGGAAATACTCCTGAAATTAAAGTTTTAGTTCCACTTATTAAAAACGCTAAAAATAAAATGATTGCCTTAACTGGTAATAAAGATTCTTTTTTAGGACAACATGCAGATTATGTATTAAATTCTTACGTACAAAAAGAAGCATGTCCTAATAATTTAGCACCAACAACAAGTACTACAGCTCAATTAGTTTTAGGTGATGCGTTGGCTGTTACTTTATTAGAATTACGCGGATTTACTAGCAGAGATTTTGCAAAATACCATCCTGGTGGCGCTTTAGGTAAAAAATTATACTTGCGCGTACTTGATATTTCTTCTGTAAACGAAAAACCTCAAGTTACGTTAAATACAAGCATTAGAGATGTTATTGTTGAAATTTCTGAAAAACGTCTTGGTGTTACAGCTGTTGTAGAAGACAAAAAAATTGTTGGTATCATAACAGATGGCGATTTAAGACGTATGCTTAGTAAAGTAGATGATTTTTCTTCACTTACAGCAAAAGATATTATGAGCAGTAACCCAAAACGCATAGCAGAAGACGCTATGGCTATAGATGCTATGGAAGTACTTGAGGAGAATGGAATCTCTCAATTACTGGTTGAAAAAGAAGGTCATTATGCTGGTGTTGTACATTTACACGATTTAATAAAAGAAGGTATTATATAATGGCAAAAAAGGATGTAAACGAGATGTCTTTTTTAGATCATCTTGAAGATTTAAGATGGCATCTTATACGTATTGTTGGTGCCGTTATACTTTGTGGCACAGTCGCTTTTATCTTTAAGGGATTTATTTTTGACAATATCATTTTTGCGCCTAAAAAAATGGAATTCCCTACCTACCAATGGTTATGCGCTCTTGCAAACTTGGTTAGTGTAGAAGACTCTACTTTTTGTGGAGAATCTTTCCCGTTTATCATCCAAAATAGGACGATGGCTGGTCAGTTTTCTGCACATATATGGACGTCTATTTATGCAGGATTCATCATCGCTTTTCCTTATGTTATATATCAACTATGGAAGTTTATTAGTCCAGGACTTAATGATAATGAACGTAATACTTCAAGAGGATTTATTATAGTTTCATCTTTATTATTCTTTTTAGGTGTTTTATTTGGATATTATGTAATAACACCTTTATCTATAAACTTTTTAGGAACATATACGGTAAGTGCAGAAGTATCTAACGAGATTGACATTTCATCTTACATAAGTTTAGTAAGAGCATCTGTAATTGCATCAGGAATTATTTTTGAACTACCTATTTTAATTTACTTTTTAACCAAATTAGGTTTAGTAACACCAGAAATTTTACGCAAGTACCGAAAGTTTGCGCTGGTTATTGTTTTAATTATTTCAGCAGTAATCACTCCGCCAGATATAGCTAGTCAAATAATAGTAGCTATTCCGGTAATAATTTTATACGAAATTAGTATTCATATTTCAAGAATTGTATTAAAAAGAGAAAGAAAAAAAACCAAATCACATGTCAGATCTAGTTAAAGAATTTAATGATTACAGAGCCAAGATGAACGATAAAATTCTTGGTGATAACAACAAAATAATAAAACGTATTTTTAACCTAGACACCAATGCTTTTGCTGCAGGTGCATTAGACGTAAAAACTAAAGAGCTACTTGGTTTAGTTGCCTCTACAGTATTACGTTGTGATGATTGCGTAAAATACCATTTAGAGTCTTGTTATAAAGAAGGTGTAACAAAAGAAGAAGTAATGGAAACTTTAAGTATTGGTACACTAATTGGCGGTACAATAGTAATTCCTCACTTACGTCGTGCTTACGAATATTGGGAAGAACTTGAAAACCAAAAGGGTTAAACTTTATATAAAATAAAAGAGACGCTTTAATAGTTATATTGAAATGACTATTTTTAGCAAAATTAAATCAACAGATGAAGCTTAGAGCCGAACATTTAATGAAGTCCTACAACGGACGAAAAGTAGTAAAAGACGTATCTCTTGAAGTAAATCAAGGTGAAATTGTTGGGCTTTTAGGACCTAATGGTGCAGGTAAAACAACGTCTTTTTACATGATTGTTGGTTTAATTAAACCTAATGGCGGAAATATTTTTTTAGACAATACTAATATTACCAATTACCCAATGTACAAACGTGCACAAAATGGTATTGGTTACTTAGCCCAAGAAGCTTCTGTATTTAGAAAATTAAGTATTGAAGAAAATATTTTAAGCGTATTACAGCTAACTAAACTTAGTAAAAAAGAACAATTAATGCGTATGGAAGCGTTAATTGAAGAGTTTAGTTTAGGTCACATACGTAAAAACCGTGGTGATTTATTATCTGGTGGAGAGCGACGTCGTACTGAAATTGCGCGCGCATTGGCAACAAACCCAAGTTTTATTTTATTAGATGAGCCTTTTGCTGGTGTAGATCCTGTTGCTGTAGAAGACATACAACGCATTGTAGCACAGTTAACTAAAAAGAATATTGGTATCTTAATTACAGACCATAACGTACAAGAAACGTTAGCTATTACAGATCGTACATACCTAATGTTTGAAGGTAGTATACTTAAAGCTGGTGAACCAGAAGAATTAGCTAATGATGAAATGGTACGTAAAGTATACCTAGGTCAAAACTTCGAGTTACGTAAAAAGAAAATACGCGAGTAGGTTTTTCAGTTTTCAGTGGGCAGTTTTCAGTTGGCAGTACGCAGTAATCAGTCAGCAATACGCAGTAAAAATTAGCTTTAGCTTTTCTCGTTAATCCGAAAAAGTCAATACTAAATTAGTTTCTAATCAAACCTTACTATTTTAAGATAAGAATATAATGATGTAATTAAAATAATACTTATCAAAATAAAAGGTATTTCATTACCAACATTCAAACTATAAAAAAACAGATAAACTGAAGCACAAACGTATGTCAAAACTAATAAGTCATATTTAAATAGTTTTTTCCTGTTTATTTCTTCAAATTTTTCAATTATTTCTTGAAGCTTTCCCTTTTTGTAATAATAAAAGTGTGGTAGTACAAAGGTTATTAAAAAAAAAAAAAAAAAAAAAATAAAATTTTAATTTTTAATATCTCTTCATTTAAGAATGCTACAATCGTCAAAAGATTAAAATATAATAAAACAGTAATAGCACTTATTGTAGATTTTTTTGGCCACCAATTATTTGTAATTGATATGCTTTTATATATACTAAAGAAAATATAATTGAAAATTATCATCTAATCAGATAATTAATTTTCTTCTTTTTTATTCTCTACACTTGCTTTCTCTACTAACAATTTCTTTTGATAGCGTCCTTGTACAATATCTACAATAACTAAAACAGCGATAACAAAGTAGAATGTAGTATTACTCATTGGTGTAATTTCATTACCAAAAAATTTGATGTGCGCTAGATGACCACCTTCTGTAACTAGCATAATACCAACAATAAAAAGGATAAATAAACCTAAAACTTCATACATTCTATTTTTAGATATAAATGTTGAAATTCTATCTGCTAACAATAGCATTAATAAACCGCTACATACAATAGCAATTGCCATAATTATAAAAGCTGTTGTAGAGCTTTCAATATCGCTAGTTAAACCTATTGCTGCCAAAATAGAATCAAAAGAAAACACCAAATTCATAATAACAATACTAACAACTACTGCGTTAGCACTTTTAAAACCTTTGGTTTCTTTTTCTAAGGTTTCATGTATATCTGGTGTACCAATCATATGCCAAATTTCTTTAATAGCAGTATAAATTATAAATCCGCCACCTGCAAGAACAATTAAACTGTGACCGTTAAAAGCAAAATCTACTACATTTTCTACACTTCCTGTTAAGAAAGAAAATGGCTCTTTAAAAAAACCAATAATAGATACTAACACAAATAACAGCACTATTCTTAAAGCTATAGCGATTAAAATACCTACTTTTCTAACGCGTTTTTGAGAGTCTTTTGGTGCTTTTTTAGATTCTAAAGAGATGTAAAGTAAATTGTCAAAACCTAAAACTGCTTGTAACATTATAAGCATTAGAAGGGTAAAAATGTTTTCTAACATAATAGTTATTAATTGATAGTATTAAATAATGATAGTAAAATGTAAAGTAAGATAACTAAAGGGATTGCTGCAAATTGTAAGACTATTAGCAATACAACACTAAGTATTAAAAAAATGTAACGCACAGCATTGGTTTTAAAACCGTAACTTTTAAATTTTAAGGCAAACAATTTAATTGGCGAATTCAATAAATAAGTACTTAACAAAGTTAAAACCACCAAAAACCAAGGGTTTAAAATAGTCGCATTTATCAAATCGTTATTCTGAAATTCTAAAATTAAAGGTAAAGACAATACCAACAAAGCATTAGCTGGTGTTGGTAAACCTTTAAAATAGGTTTGTTGATCTTCGTCTATGTTAAAACGTGCCAATCTGTAGGCAGAAGACAACGTAATTAGTAACCCTAAAAAAGGCAAAAAGCTAACATTAACGCCAGACCAATATAAACTATCAGACCAATCATCAGTTATAGTTATTCCATTTGTATTAGTTGCTAATTCTAACAGTTTATACATAATTAAACCTGGCACTAAACCACTAGTAACCATATCTGCTAAACTATCTAATTGAATTCCTAACTCACTTTGTACGTTTAATTTTCTTGCTAAAAGCCCATCAAAAAAATCAAAAAATATACCTAAAAAAACAAAAATTGCTGCTAATGTAAAGTGATTATTTACAACAAAAACCACAGCTATACTTCCACATAAAAGATTAAGAAGTGTGACAAAATTAGGAATAAAGGCTTTAATATTCATGCATTAGTTTTTTGTAAAAATAGTAAAGAATTTTGGTCTAAAACAACTTACAAACAATATACTATTAAAATTGAAGTTTAATATGTAGAAAAAATATAGCATCTTTGTAAAAAAAATTGAAATTGAGATTACTTTTAGCTTCTCTTATATTATTGGTGTTCATCCCATTAAACGCGCAAACCACCCGTAAATATTCTAACGAATTTATGAATATAGGTGTAGATGCTGCTGCTTTGGGGCAAAGTAACGCTGTAGTAGCAAGATCTAACGATGTAAATGCAGGTTACTGGAATCCTGCTGGATTAATCAATTTAGAAGACAATCAATTAGCTTTAATGCACTCTAGTTACTTTGCTAACATTGCAAATTATGACTATGCCGGTTTTGCTATGCCTTTAGATGATAATAGTGCTTTTGGAGTGTCTTTAATTAGATTTGCGGTAGACGACATTTTAGATACTACTCAGTTAATTGACGAACAAGGTAATGTAAATTACGATCGTATAAGCCTCTTCTCTACTGCAGATTATGGATTAACTGTCTCTTATTCAAGAAACTTACCTATACAAGGTCTAAGTTATGGAGTAAATGCCAAAATTATACGCCGTATTATTGGCGATTTTGCTTCAAGTTGGGGCGTAGGTCTTGATGCTGCTATTCAATTTGAAACAGATAACAATTGGAAGTTTGGTGTTATGGCAAGAGACATCACAACAACCTACAACTCATGGTCAATTAACGAAGAAGAATTTGCCAAAGTACAGAATGCTGTTGAAGGTCAAAACCAAGAATTACCAGAAACTACCGAAATTACAATACCTAAACTACAAATTGGTGTTGCAAAACTATACCGCTTTCACTACGATTATACATTAGAAGCAGAAATAGATTTAAATGTAAGATTTGAACAAAATAATGATGTTATCTCTACCTCTTTTGCTAGCATTAACCCTGCATTTGGGTTTGAGTTTGGATATATTGACATGATATATCTTCGTGGCGGAATGGGTAATTTTCAAAATGAATTACAGATAGATAATTCAGAGCAATTAACTTTCCAGCCTACTTTTGGAGTTGGGTTTAAATACAACGGTATACAAGTAGATTATGCGTTTACAGATATTGGTGACCAAAGTGTAGCATTATATTCTAACGTATTTTCTTTAAAATTAGATTTTAGTATCTTTAGATAACCCTATCTTATGAAACTACTTTTACGCTTCCTTTTTCTACTTTGTGTTACAGTTGCTTTTTCACAAAAAAACATCCCTAACAACACACAAATTAGTGTATTAACCATTGGTCCTGGTAATAACCTTAATGATGCGTTTGGACATAGTGGTATTAGACTAAAAACAAGTTACAGCGATATTGTATACGACTTTGGTCGTTATAATTTTGAAGACCCAAACTTTTACCTCAACTTCGCTAGAGGAAAACTTAACTACTTACAAGGTAAAGCTAATTACAATAACTTAGTTAATTTTTACAAACAACAAAACAGAAGTATTAAAGAACAAATTCTTAATCTTTCTGCTGAAGAAAAGCAAAGCGTTTATACATTTTTAGAAACTAATTACGCAAAAAATCAAGGGGCTTATTTATATGATTTTTTCTATGATAATTGTGCTACAAAAATTAGAGATGTTATAGAAAATGCTACTAACGGAAATATTGACTACCAATTACCTGGTAATTACGAAGACAAAACCTTCCGCACATTAATTCAAGATGAATTGCATCCTAATACTTGGGGAAGCTTAGGAATAGATATTGCATTAGGAGCTATTATAGACCGAACCGCAACACCAAGAGAGCACATGTTTTTACCTAAAAACATACATGCATTTTACAGTAAGTCTACAATAAATAATAGACAATTGGTTAGTAATAGTAAAACAATTATTAATTCTGATACTAAATTTAAAAACGGAACTTTTTTATTAAGTCCAATTTTTGTTTTAAGTCTTATTGCTATATTAATCATCTATATAACCTTTAACGATCATAAAAAACAGCGCAGAACAAAAGGGTTAGATACTTTTTTACAGTTAATTTTAGGTATAATAGGTATACTTTTAACTTTACTATGGTTCGGTACAGATCATACCGCTACGGGTTACAACTATAACCTATTATGGGCTTTTCCTTTAAGTTTAGTTATGGTAATCCAAGCTTATAAAGCAAAACCAAAAAAATGGTTTATTGGATATATTAAGTTTTGTGTATTAATGCTATGTTTGCTTACTGTACATTGGATTAGTGGTGTACAACAATTTGCTCCAACTTTAATTCCGCTTTTAATTGCGCTATTCGTACGATACATATTTCTATTGAAGTTTTTAAAGAAATAGTAGTTCTCGATAAATTTTACTCTTACCTCGAAAAATACTCGAACTTACTAGAACATTAAACCTTAAAAAATTTAAACTTAGATTTACTGTCCTCTAAAGAAAATAACAGTACTTAAGGTTTTAATGATAATATTTATATCTAACATAAAACTACGATGTTTAATGTAAAACAAATCATACTGTAGTTTTAACAAACTGTCATCTACACTAGATCCATAACGTGCTTTAACCTGAGCCCAACCTGTTAGTCCTGGTTTTACAATATGTCTAGTTTCATAAAAAGGAATAACTTGAGACAACTCTTTAACAAAAACAGGTCGTTCTGGTCTTGGTCCTATCAAACTCATATCGCCTTTTAAGATGTTTATAAATTGCGGAATTTCATCTAAGCGAGACGTACGTAAAAAACGTCCAAAAGGCGTGACACGACTATCATTTTTACTTGCCCAAACTGCTCCTGCAGATTCGGCGTTTTTCACCATACTTCTGTATTTATATATAGTAAAAGGTTTTCCGTTTTTACCTACGCGCTCTTGTGTATAAAATAGTTTACCTCTGTTACCAATTGCGTTTCCTATTAAATTTAAAGGTAAGAATAAAACTCCTATAGCCAATCCTATTACAGATAAAATTATATCTAATAATCGTCTATAAGCAAGGTAAAATTTGTTTTTATTATTTCTACTAAAAGGAAAGTATTTATAAAAATCTTTACCTACAAATTGTACAGGGACACGATAGGTAATATCCTCATAAACTTGTGTGTATTCTTTAATTGGGAAGCCTTTTTCTAGCAAAGACATAAGCTCTGAATATATTGTTGGTGTTATATTTTCTGAATTATAACTTGCGACTACTATTTCAGAAATTCCTTCATCTTTAATCACCTTTCTAATTTGCTTAGAGCTAAATTCTTTGACTGCTGTAAACTTAACTGCATCTTTTTTATCACTCTCGCAATTTATATAACCTACAATAACATAATTTGGATCTGCTTCATTAAAAGCCTTAACAATACTTTTAATATTAGAGGTTTCTCCTATTAGTAATACACGCTTATAAAAACGTGGTGAAGAGATAAAGGTAATATAAGCCCAACGCCAAACAAATAAACCTAATAAAATAGCAATATAAAAATAGATAATCTGCAATCTATTGTCTGGTAAAGACGGTGTATAAAAAGGTGTTAATAAATAAAATAATACGGTTATCGAAGTGGTTAAAATAATAGTGCTTACCACAGTTTCCATTCGGCTAGATTTTTGTAAATCGTATAATTCTAATACGGTTCCAAAAACAGATATATAAAGTGCGAGCACAAAAATCCATGCCCAATGTTCTTTATTTACCAAAAAATAATCAAAATTAAATATAGTACTCACCAAGTACAAAGAGCCACCTATAGAAAGCAAGTCGAAAATACGTAGTAGAATTTTACGCTCAGAAATTTCAAAATGTATGCCACTTGTATTATCCATTGGCTATTGGTTGGAAGAATTTCACCAAAGATAAAAACATAAAAATTTTAAACAAGTGTATCGACAAATTTATAATTATCATTTTAAGACAGATAACCATAATTGTTGTATGGTAGACCAATCATAACTTTCGGCTTTTTCCCTAGCTTGTTTTGTAATAGATGACAGTAATAAAGAATCGGCTTTAAGTTGTTGTATAGCACTTACAAAACCTTCAACTTGTCTTGATTTTACTAATAAACCATCTTTTTGGTGATGAATTAAAAATGACAAACCACCAACATCTGTAGAAATAACCGGTAATCCTAACGCCATAGCTTCTATGACACTTACTGGCATATTATCAAAATTAGTGGTATTGATAAATACATTGTAATCTTTTGAAAGTGAAATCCATTCAGATTTGGTTAAACCATCTGTAAAGGTAACGTCTAACGTTTTTGATTTAGCGTATGCTTTGGTCGTCTCTAAACTGCCATCCTTTTCAGGTCCTACCATACATAAAGAGGCATTATACCCTTTTACTTTCAAAGTCTCTAAAATATCTATCGCTAAAGTAGGGTTATAAATTTTAGAGAAAGAACGTACCCAAAGTAGTTTTACCTCATCTATAACTCGAGTATTAAACTCATATTGACTAATATCAATACTATTTGGTATGACTTTGCATGTATAACCTTTAGTTTCAAAATGATGCTTTATATACTCTGAAGGTGATACATTAATGTAAGAATACTTAAATATTAGTTGGCTAAGCTTAGGGTTATTTGACAAACGGTTAGGCAAGTTTCCACCGTGTAAAATAGGTATATATTTCAACTTTAAAAGACGACACAGCAGACTAACAGCTAAAGCAAAATAAAAATTTAAAGTACTATAAGTATCAATTAGTACATAATTAGCTGTTTTACGCTGTTTAAAAACGGTTCGTAACATGTCTAATAAACGTAAAAAAATATTACTTTTAGAAGACGCATAAGTCACTTTATAACCTAAATCTTCAAAATGAAGACCCAAGGTATCAATAGTAGACGCTGTATTACCTTTATGCGCTAACTTGTTTCCTATGTAAACGAGATGAGTCATCTTTAATATGTATTAAACTTAAAGCATATATAAACGCTGGTGCTGCAATACGCATAGAAGAATGGTTTATGGTTAAAAACCAAAACAGATAAAAAGAAAAAAAGAGAACGTTGCTTCTGTCTTTCAGCCTAAAAAATAAAGGAACTAAAAGTAAGATACTAAACGCCATTACGCCTAGAATTCCATGTTCAGATATAATACGGCTCATTTCATTGTGTGAGGCAGCGTGTATACCTGTTTCTTGAAATCGTAAATCTTTAATTCTACCAACACCAACACCTATAAAAGGGTGTTCTAAAAACTCTTCAAACTCAGCTAAAAACAAATCAGTACGCCCTGTAGTAATATCTTCTTTTTCTACTCCTAAAGCATTTTGATTGGCGTAACGCTTTTCAATCATTCCATTAGTCTGTATGGTAGAGATAATCCAAGTTGCAGCACCTAGGATCAAAAAAACTATTACAGAAGATAGCATTCTAGCTTTATTAACCTTATCCATACTTTTATATTGAATAAATATAAAAGCTACTATCATTATTATAGCTGTAAATACTCCTCCACGACTAAAAGTAACTATCGCTCTAAAGGCTAAAAGTAAAATAAATAATAAATCTAGATACCTTACTAATTTTGATTTAGAAAAATAAAAGAAACGAACCGTAAATAGAAAAAAGCCTAAGCCTAAAACGGTTGAGACTTGATTTGGACCAAAACCACCTGATGCTGCAAAATTTGAAGCAGTTCCGGTAGCAACTTCAGATACATTAGGGTTATAGGTAATAATATAAATCAATGTACTAACTAAAGGAAATACAATATGATTAACAACATGTTTAAGCTGACTTTTA
>Ga0256829_1002407_pt1 | contig 13983 bp, 12 predicted proteins | sample 131447metaG_FD_185979 | JGI IMG/M metagenome (GOLD analysis project Ga0256829, IMG submission 185979) | Hydrothermal vent microbial communities from Lau Basin, Pacific Ocean - 131-447 | ecosystem: Environmental > Aquatic > Marine > Hydrothermal vents | place: Pacific Ocean: Lau Basin | collected...
ATTTTGAAGCAAAAGATATTTTTTTACCAGAAATAAAAAAGTCTATTTATAAATATCTTTTTAACCTTACTATAATAAATGGAATTATTTGAATAGAACAAATTTCAGTAAAAGAACAATTATATAGGACAATTATTAATCTTATTTTTAATGATTGGATCTTAGAACAAGAAGCTTGAGTTATTATTTATAAATCAACATTCTTTTCTTATTTAAAAGATAAACTACTTTGATATCCTACTATAATTAATGATTATTGATATGAATTTAAAAAGAAAGATTTAATAGACTTTATTGATAATTATGATTTATGAGAAATTTTAAGTAAGATAGATAAAAAATATTATACATTTATAAGTAAATTACAAAAAACAAATCTTTCGGATGATGAAATTAATTGAAAAGATATAAACACTATATTATCTAAATATTTTAATGAAAAAGAGATTAATGTATTAACCTGATCATATAAACAAACTTTTTTATGATTATTAACTAATAACTATCAAATAAATTTTCTTGATAAATCACTTGAAAAACAACTTATAAAAAAATATTGACAAGAAAAAATTGATGATCAAATTAAACAATTAAATAAATTATATCATATAACAGAACAAACATATTGAATTTTTGTATATCAAGAACAATTAATGAATTTATCTAAGATCTTAGCAGGATTTAGCTCAAATGATGCTGATTGACTTAGGAAAATTATTTGAAAGAAAAAATTAGAGAAGATCCCCGCATTAAGAAAAGATTTTGTAAAATGATGTGTAGAAAAAAATGATGTTCTTACTGAAATAGCAGAATACTTATTTGATGCCATCATCAAACCTGCTGGTGAATATGCTTTTAATAAATCCCACGCAGCCGCATATTCTTCTGTTGCTTTTATTACAGCTTACCTTAAAAGATATTATCCTTCAGCTTTTTTTACAGCTTTAATGGATATAAATTTATCTAAATGAAGTAGTGAAAAAGAAGTTGATAATACAAAAGTCTTTAATTGAATAAGAGATATTACTTTAGCTAATGAAATTTGATTATATCCTGATCAAATATTTACAATCAAGAATTATTCATTAACAGATATTAAACCCTCTGCTAATTATACTAAAAAAATAGCTAAAAAAGATTGAAAAGATATAATAGAAGTTGATGTTTATTTAAATACTAAATGATATATCTGATTAAGTACTAAATTTTTAGAAAAAATTGAACAATATAAAAAAGATGGTAATAGTATTACAATAATATATGATTTAATAAAAGACAAAATAGCTAATAAAAAAGAAACATCTGCCATATTTAATAGTTTATATTTTGATATTAATAATTTAGATTATATTCTTACAGAATCTCAAATAAAAGAAATAAAAGAAAAAACTAATTTATTATATGAGAATTTAAAAGAAACCTGAATAAAAAAATATTTTATTGAATATTTAATATGCCATTATTTATTTAGTGATAAAGAAAGTTATGATATCTTTTTTGTAAAGATAACTGAATTCATTAAAAAATTTGAAAAAGAATTATTAAAAAAAGGTAATGGGTATAATAATGGATTAACACTATTTTGAATGGATGATTTTTGAATAAAAGAAGGTGGTATAGAAGAAGAGATTGAAAAAGAATTATTAAAAAAAGAAAAAACTAATTTTAGAGAAATTATTCAAATACAAATAGATAAAATTAATTCATTATTAAAAAGAAATGAACATAATTATAAATTTGTTCTATTACAACTATTAACAAATAATATTATTAAGACATTTGAGTTTAATAAAATAGATTATTTAATTACAAAAAAAACTGTCTATATTAACAAATTATATCCTGAGTTATCCAATACTAATAATTTTTATTTATTACTTAATGTGATAAAAACTAATAGATGACAAGATTTTATGATAAAATATCTTAGTGCTGATTTATCTAATGTAAAAAAGAAAACTTTTACTAAAACAAAATATAATATTGAATATTTTAATAGTATGGTTATTAATAAATGAAAATTAAGTTATAAAATAGGAAATGGATATATATTAATATAGTATAATACTTAATATTAGCTTAATTATCTTATATTTATTTTATTAATTATATAAATTATGGAAATGATATTAAATTTATTAAATAATCTTAAAAATACTAACTCTACAAATGAAAAAAAGGAAATATTAAAAAGATATAATAATAACGAAACTGTAAAAAAAGTTATTTATTATACATTAAATCCTTTTTTTAAATATTGAGTAACAGTTGATAATATAAATAAATATATAAATGAAAATCAATATAAAGGGATCTGAAAGAAGTATAATAATATGTTTGAATTATTAGATAATCTTAAAGATAGAACTATTACTTGACATATTGCAATTGAAAGTATTATTGATTTTTTAAATAAAATTTCTGAAACAGAACAGGAAATTCTAAAAATTATTCTAAATAAAGATTTAGGGGTTAATATGGGGATTTCATTAATAAATAAAGTTTTTATTAATGAAAACGGTAATTGATTAATCCCTGAATTTAAAGTTTCATTAGCAACTAAGTTAGAAGATGTTATTAAGAAAAATGAAAATCACTTAGATTTTGAAAATAATAATTATATTGCTTCTAGAAAATTAGATTGAATTAGGACTATTGCAATATTTAATGAAACATGAACAGATGTTAAATTTTATAGCAGACAATGAAACGAATTTTCAACATTAGATGTGTTAAAAAATGAACTATTAACCCTAGGGAAAAATAATCCTGAAATTAAAAACTATGTATTTGATGGAGAAGTCTGTATAATAAATGATAATTGAATAGAAGATTTTAAACAAATAGTAAGTGAGATTAAAAGGAAAAATTTTACAATTAAAAATCCCAGGTATTTAATTTTTGACTTTATAAAAAAGGAAGATTTCTTAAATGCTAATTGAAATGAAACTTTTGTTGAAAGATATAATAATCTTAAATCATTAGGTATCAACGATAATTTTAAGAATATTAAAGTTTTAGAACATATTGAAATTGATTTAAACAAATTTAATGAAATGTTAGAACTATCCAGAAAAAATAACTGGGAGGGGTTAATATTGAGAGATTGAAATGCTAAATATGAATGAAAGAGAACAAAAAAAATGATAAAAGTTAAAGATTTTAAAGATGATGAATTTGAGGTTATAAATACTATTAATGGTATAATGCCCATATTAATAGATTGACAAATGAAAGAAACGGAGGTTTTAGCATCTGTTGAAATTAATTATAAAGGTAATATTGTGAATGTATGAAGTTGATTTTCACAAGAAGAAAGACTTTATTACTATAAAAATCCTAATAAAATTATTTGAAAAAAGATAACAGTAAAGTATTTTGAAGAAACACAAGATAAAGATTGAAATTATAGTCTAAGGTTCCCCGTATATCTATGAATCAGGAATTATGAATAATAAATAAAGTATATACAATAAGATTTTATTCTTAAACTTATAAAAATGTTAAAAAAAGATGTTGGAATTATAAAAGATTTGTTAAATGAGACATTGAATAGAAATTATAATATAGAATTTAGTAAAGAACTAACTGATATTATAAATAATTATAATGAAGGAGATATATATGAGTGGGATGATGAAAAGGTAAGGAGTGTATTTAATATGGTTAAAGATAATTTTCAATTATCAGGAGAACCAAACGAAGAGGCAATGTTTGAAAAATGATATATTGAATGATATTTACAAGCTATCGAAGATAATAAAATAGAATAAAATTTAATTTCTAATAACTATAAGCAAATGACACTAACAAATAAAGAAATAGTTGAATTAATAAATAATTCTTATAATAAAGATAGTTTGATTTCAACTGCATGGGAAAGCTGACTTTTATATGAAAACGAATACGGACATTATTATGTGAAATGAAGTAAAAAACTTAAAGTTTTTTTTAAATTTGATATTGAAGATATTCAACAAATTATTATATTTGATAATAAGGAAGAAAATAATAAAAATACTGAAGATAAAAAAAAGATGGAAAAATTTATGAAATTTTTTAATATTACTAATTATAATCCAGAAGAAAGTATTGAGGTTGAATTAATAATAAATCCAGAAGGTGAAGATAGAATATTATTTGAATTTGAAAATTTTAGTGATTGATATTCATATTATTCAGCTAACTTTGATTTTAGTTTTGCTAACGATCCAGAAAAAAGAATATTTTCTTTCTTTGGTGACTGAAGTTATGCTATTGAAGTGGATGAAGAGAGTGGTTCATCTGAAGTGATAGGTGAATATCTAGACAAGTATGCTGTACATGATTAAAAAATTTTTATTAAGTTTTCTAAATCCTTAGATATTATATTATATATAAAGGTGTTCAAAATCATATGCTAAAATCAACTAATTTTACTCAAAATAATTTCATAATAAATATAAATAAAAATGGTGAAAATAATAAAGTAATTAAGAAAAAGAAAAATAGATCTATTAATGTAAGTTTTTTGTATAAAGTGCATATTTTATTATTATCTTTTTTTTACAAAAATATTATAGTTACTTAAAATAAAAATTCATAAGTTCAACAATAATAATATAAATAATATTAAAGCAGATAAAACACTATTTGTGTTAGCAATAATTATATTACGAAAATTCCTCCAAGAAAGCCCATTCCTTTAGGGATGGGATGAATTGGGGATGGTCGTTAGACCATTAAAAAACATTAAGGAATGATATAAAAAGACTTGATTTTTATGATTTTTTATATATACTCAAATAAGTTTAATATTCATCTAAAGTAAAAATGTGAGTAAAGGAAAGTTTGTTAGCTACCAGACAAAGAAGACTTAATCAAAGACCTTATGTTTTTCAGGTTCAGATTAGTAAATCTAATTTGAATAAAGAGCAACATAATTTTCTTGTTAATATATTCAGGGAAGCTAAATGGTTGTATAACTATATACTAACTGATATTGAGAACAAGCTTAATATTGCTCATAAATTCAAAGAGACAGTTGTTAAAACTCCTGATTGAGATAAAATAAAGCAATTAAAATACATTAGTTCTCAGATAAAGCAATGAGTAGCTGACAAACTAAGATTTTCTCTACAAGCACTTAAAAGACTAAAAGATAATTGACATATTGTTTGAGCTCTTAAATACAAATCTGAATATAACACATTATATCTTAAACAACATAATAGCACTCATACAATAAACAAGTCTAAAAACAGAATTAAGCTACAAGGTTGTAAGAAGGCATTTAGAGTGTTGTGATTGCATCAAATCCCTAATAATGCAGAGATTGCTAGTGCTGAACTTAGAAGAGTTGCCGATTGAAAGTATGTCTTTTATATAACTTGTTTTGTTGATAAACAAGAGGTTAAAGATAATAAGACTAAGTCTGTTTTAAAGGAGTTGTATAATATAAGCAAAGATAGAGCATATTTAATACCAAAAAATATTGGTGTTGATTTTGGTATTAAATATGCTTTTATCTTATCTAACTGATTTGCATTCAACATTGATATACATGAAACTAAAAGACTTAAACACCTTCAAAAGCACTATAACAGGAACCGATGAAAGTGATGAAGGTTCTATAATAAGAAATGAGCCAGGTCTAACAATAGGTTCTGGTTGAAACTCAAGATAAGGAAGGAGTGGTACAAGATCATGAACAAGAAGAAAGATATTAAACATAGAATACTAGCTATGTTTAAGTTGTTTGGATGAGTGTATATACAAGATGAGAACGTAAAGGCTTGGCACCATAATAGTAAACAAGGTATGAGTGGCAAAGTACAATCAACAGGCATAGGTGAAATAATTGCTTTATTGAAAAACAATTCAGCGACACTTGTAGTTGTTGATAGGTATGATGCCACTTCACAGACTTGTTTTAATTGTGGTGCCAAGAAGAAGTTAAGACTTAAAGATAGAAGGTATATATGTGATGTATGTTGATATAAAAACAACAGAGATGTTAATGCTTCATTAAATATGATGAAGTTTGGATGGGCCGATATGTCCAAGATATATGATAAACCAGATATTGAACGAGATGTAATATATAATCATATACTTAAACCTAATCCGTATATAAGATTAACTAATCTTAAATAAAAAATACTGAACTATAACCAGTATAAAAAAGCTAGGTACGGACTGTGCCGAAGTTAAGTCTGGGGAGAGTGCTCTGGCAGGGGAGGACAGACTTATAGTTGGTGTATATTATATGCTAGCTATTTAGTTGTTTTATGCCTTCTAGCTATCACTCGAGAGGCTTGAAGCTATTTAGCTTCAAGAAAGAGCCAGGAAGCCCCCTGCTTTAGCGGGGGGAGGATGTCACTAATTAATAAAAAAGCAAAGTTAGTAAAAAATAAATTATTTATTTTAAAATCCATTTTAAATTCATTAATAATAAAACATAAAGAATACTTTGTTTATAATAATATGTTTTTTTACTTTAAAAACAAGTCTTTTTATAAAAAATCCACTTTATATAAAATACTAAGTGGATTAAATATTTTTAATAAAATACTATTATTTATAATTAATATTTTTAATATTTTTAATATTTTTCATCAAGATATAATTTTAATGCTTCTAATTTAGCTTGTTCAATAGGTTGTATAAAAGTATAATAAAATTCATCAATATCAACTCATTGTACATATGGATCAAAATTTATAATATTAACATCATTTATTAGATAAAGTTCATCTAATAATATTAAAGATATTATAAATTTATCTACAGAATCAATTTTATCAAAATTAACGTCCCATAATGTTTCTTCACCTTGACCATATTTTTTATTCATTTTAATATTGTTTGAATCAATTTTTATTGATATATCTTCAGCTAAAAAATCTTCAACATTAGTTGAACCTATACACATATCATTATAATAACCAGTAAATCTAATATGAAATTGTTTCTTTATATCTTTCAAATCTTCCTCTTTGAAATTTTCATTTAATTTAAAGAAACTATTATAAAGATAATTAGAATAAACTAGAATTTGTATATCAATAGATTCTAATGGTCTATAATCATACTTTTCATCTAAATATAATCCAAAGATTCTGTCTAATTCTCACTTTATATCAGCAATGTCAGGACTTAAGACAAATAAATAATCATTCTTTCTATAAATAGCAAGTAAATAGTTTTTATCTTCTGTTTCAAGAATATAATATCTGTTATCTTTAAAATCTCCATCATATCTTCTTTTAATAACTTCTATTGGTTTTATTTCCATAATTGGTTTATTTAGTTTTAACTCATTATTAACATTTTCATTTTCTTCATCAATTCCACTTGTTTTTATAATACCATTTTCTTTATCAATTATAACCTCTTTGTATCAATTAACATTTATTTTTTCCATAATTTTAAATTTAATAAATAAAAGTTTGTGAATTAAACTATATCAAAACATTTTTTTAATTTTTATTTCTTTTCACATTCACCTATAATTATTTCAGCAAAACTAACTAAAATATAGTCAGCATATTCATCTTCTTTTGTTAAACTATTATTATATATTTGTTCTTCTGGATTTATTGATTTTAATATGTAGTTAGTCTTTCAATGTGTTTTATCTATTATACTATAAGGAATATCCTCACTATACTCAGTCTCTTTCATTCTTAATGATAGATTTGCTAATGATTTAATATTATAAAATGTATCAAATCTTACTATATCAAAAAACAATACATTATCTTTTTCTAATTCTTCATAATTAATTTCTTGATCAAAAGAAGAAATAGATTTCTTTTTAACATTACACTTAATAATTTTTGCTAATAATCAAATCAATATGTCATCAGCATATTCATCTTCCTCTGTTAAGCTATTATAGTATTTATCACTATCCCATGTTAGTTCTAAATAATGATTTTCTTGTTTTCCTTTATCATCTATTACTACAAAAGAAATATCACTTTCTCCATCTGTTTCATCAATTTTATCTGCTAGAAGTCATAACATTATAATATTCATAAAAATATCATTTTCTTGAAAGTTAAATACTATTTCTTCATAATCTTTTCTTATATTTTTAATAGTGATATTTGTTTTTTTTGTCATTTTTTTATTTTACTTTAAATATATAAAAGATTAATTAAATTAATAATTTTAATTATGCAACTTATCAACTAAGTTTGTAATATGTCCATATGTAGAAACATCAAAGTTTCATACATAATATTTATATTTATCTCATTCTTTTATTTTTAAATAATGTGTTGTAATATTTCATGATAAATATTCAGACATTCTAAATATTTCAAAATCTTTTTCATGATCCTCTGTATATTTTTCAGGTGGAAGAATACCTAACATTTCATCAAATTTTTTTTCTGTCGTTTCCTCCCACTCTCACACATGATAATCTTTATAATCTTGTTCAATAGAAATTCTTATTCCTTCATCATAAGAATAGATATTATATCATTTATCTTTATAATAATCTTCAGTTTTGTTATTATAAGGTGACTTATATATTATATCTTTATTTGTCTTTACTGGAATAAGAATAGCATAGACATTATTATTTTTATCTAATACAATCTTTTGTTGATTATTATTTATATTCATTTTTTTAATGTTTCTAAAATAAATTTTTCTAATAAGATAAATATACTTTATTAAAGGATAAGAAAATAATATTATAAAAACAAGGTTGTTTATAAACCTTATACACACTCAAGCAAGAATATTTTTCTTTATTATTTTTTATTCATAAAAAATAATTGTATCTTATCTATATTCAATAAAATAAAAAAAAAGACAACTAACTTTTATTGAGTTGTCTTTTTTTTATTTTATTGAACTTTTAAAGATAGTTTGAATGGTTCATCAACATATCTTGATACTCTAAATAAATTTTGAATACCATATCCATAAGACATATTCTTTGCTCTATATCCACTTGACCAATATTTTTTAGTATCGTCGAAATAGATTAAATAATAAGTTAATAGTCTTAATTCTTTAATCTTTGTCCTATTATCAGGGTTATTCAATAAACCTTTTAATTCTTTCATTAAAGTTCCTTTATCTTTAAATATTAATTTTCTTTCTTTCTTTGTAAATTTTCTATTAATAGGAATATATTTTTCTAATCAAACTGTTTCTTTAAATTGTAAGAACTTTTTCTCTATAATCTTAACTAATTCATCTGTAGTCTTAAATCCATATTCTTTTTGGATCCTCTTTTTAAATTCTTCTTTAGTTAATCAAATATTAGGTAATACTTCAGTATTAAATGATTTAATTAATCTTTCAATAAATTGTGTTTCTAATAATTTAGGTTTGAACCATAATCCTTCACCTGTTATTTTATTCCAATTATATCTATTATGCATTATATTATAAAATGGATTGAAACTATCCACTGCTGTACATGCTTTAATAAATTTATCTATATCTATTTTTTTACATAATGCCCCTCAATTACAATTTTGTTTAAGATTATTTATATAATCATTATCTTTTTTTATATCTTTTTTAACATATAAATCCCAATATTTTTGTGTTCTTTGTAATTTTTCTTTCCATGTTGTAAAATCTCCTCTTCTTGTTTGTTCTGCTAACCTTTCCATATTTCACATATCCCATTTTTTATAACAAGTTGTTCATAATACTTGATCTAAATTACTATTAATTTTACTGATTGTTGCATTAGGTACTCCTTTTATAATTCATTGATATGTTGCTATTAATTCTTTGAATTTATTCTTGTTTTTTGTAAGTAAGGTATCCATATTAGGATAATTAGAACATATTTCTTTTACTTCTTTTCAATATTGTTGAACCAATGATAATTTTGCTTTATTTCAATTTAAAGATTGTTCTAATGCTTTCATTTGATCCTTATTTATATAATTTTTTACAACTTGTTGTTTCAAATTTTCTTTTGAAGCATTTACCTGAGAAATGTTTTTTCAAGATTTTTCATTAGTATTATTATCTGTATGTTGATGTGTATTACACCCTGCTAACAATAATAAAGCTAGTGATCCTCAAATTAATAATGTCTTTTTTTTCATTAATTACTATAAATAAATAAATAAATAAATAAATAAATAAATAAATGTATAGTTATTAATATATTTATTTTAAATAATTAAAATTTATTTATCTTTTTTCATTAATTTTTGAATTTTATAAGACATATACATATATCTTTTACAATTTTGTTTTATATTACTAGATTTAATTTCTTGACAAATTTCTAATCATTTTTTAAATTTATCTTTTGTTATGTTATCTGATCTATAAGTATCTCTTACTTTTTTAAAATAGAATTGATCTTTACAATTACTATATTCCTTTGTATTCTTTATATCCTTACAAATATTATCTTTTTCTAATTCTTTAATTGAATTATATGACATTATATTAGGATAGTATTGTAAAATTAAATATTTTTTAAGATTAGTATCTTTAATTTTGTTTAACCATTTAATATTATTACTCTCCTTAAATATTGATATAATTGTATCTAATTTACATTTTTTTAATATATTTTCTTCTTTTTTTGTATTATTATAAAATTTATTACATATATTTTCATCCTTCATAACTTTTGCATATTTTTTAACAAAATCCAATATAACAATATTTCTATATTGTTTATTAATTAAGGTTAATAATTCTTTATCTTTAGTTAAATCCTTTAATATATTTTCATATTTGCTATTATAAAAATAATTAAAACAACCTTCTATATTCTCTTTTCTATTTTTCACATTATTATTTAATAAACATTCTTTAATATTTTTAAATTGTTTATATCAAAGATATTGTTTTTTATAAATAAAACAATTGTCTTGAATCTTTTTATCTATAATATTTAGACATAAATCAATATTGTAATTTTTACTTAATGTAAAAAAACAATTATCTTTATTATCTATTTTATTATTATTAAGTAAATTACATATATTTTTTACAATATTATTATTCAATAATAAGAAATATCATCCTGTATAATAATGTTTTTTTATTAAGTCCTGAAAAGAATTTTTAATATCTAAAAAATTAGAATTATATAACGGACTATTATTTAATATAGATAATTCTGTATTAATATCATTTCGTATTTTTTTTAATTCTTTATTTTGTCCTTTTAATTTATTATTTTTAAGTATTTCTTTTTCTTCTATTAAATCCTTTTTAATTTTATTAATAGCTATAATCATTTGTGATAAAGATAGATTATTTGAAATTATATTATCTTTTATTGTTTGAATAGAATTTTTAGATATTAAATATTTATTGTTATTCAATAATTTATTTAGATCTTTTATCAACATTTCTTTTTGTTTAATTTCTTTTTTATTTAAAGTATATATTGTTTTTTCTATTTGATTTTTTCTATTATTTATATTTTTAGTTTCATGACTGATAGATTTAAATTGATTAGAATCATCTTTTTGATTATTTGTATTAATCATATACCCTGATAAGATTATTAAAAAACTAATTATAAATAATAAAACAATATTCTTTTTACCCATAACATATAATAAGGTTATAATAAATAAAACTTATTTAATAATATATTTTTTCTAATAACACTTATTTAACTTTAGAATAATTAAAATAATATTTTTAATACAAAATTTAATAAATATATTATTTTAATATTAAAAATTAAAGATAATAAGTGAAAATATCTAACACATATAATAGTAATTGTAAAATAAGGTTATAACATTTATTAGACAATAAAAAAATATAATAATTTATTTATAAAAAACATTAGCAATGAATATAAAAAAAAGGAATTTATTTATAATATGAATATTAACTATTTTTAGTTGAATTTGATTTTTTATATATTCTTTATTTTGACAGAATATACAAAAAGTAAAGATAAATAAACATAATAAAGAAAACATAATTAGTCAAAAAATAAATAATAATTTTGATTGAAAAGTCATTAAAACTGCTATAAAAAAACAAAAAAAAGATATAAATGAGTGGATATTTACAGATAAAGCACATCAAACGATAATAGAAAGTAAATGAAAAGATTATATTATTGATTTTAAATATGGTGTATGATATGTTAATAAATTTTGAAATATTTTCTATGGAATAGATCCGAAAATAAAAGATGAAAGAGAACAAATACAACAAAAAGTAATAAATCAAATTAAAAATTATTGTAAGTTAAATAAATTTACTATAAAAGACTATTGAGGGTTAAAATGAATGAAAAACTTTTTTGATAAATTACTTACTTATTATAATTGAAATATCTTTTTAGACAAAGAAAAAATAGATATTACACAAAAATATATTGAAAAATATTGTAAAACATATAATCCGTTGTTAAAAGAAATAATTAAAAAATCGGTTGTGTTATCCTTTTTTGACTTTGATACTAATTGATGTAAAATTAATATTAATTGAACAAATAGTGTAAATATTATATGTAATAAAAAATGAAGAAATTGAAAGTGTTCAACCCGGGGAAAATTTTATATATCATATTATAAAGCACATATTATTAAGCACCCTACATTTCAAAAAAAAGAATTTAAAATTCCTGCGATGTTTTTAATAAAATAAAATAAAATAAAATAATGAAAAAAAGAAATATCCCTTTATACACTGGCTTATGAATTATTATCTTTTGAATGAATAATGTTTATGCCTCAGTAGATTCACCTTTGCCTTATTTATATAATGTATATAAAGGAAATGTTACTAATGTTAATATATCATCATTTGAAGGATGTTGTCCTAGCGACCATATGAATGATAATGGAAATGGTGGGGAAGTTATTTCACAATCTATATGGAAAGATTCTAAAAAGCATCTAAATTTAATAATAAAAAATATTAATGCTTATACATATCAAAGGGATTGGAATGATCCAAATAATAGACGGTCATCACAACTAAAAGATGTAAAACATAAATCATATAACTTAAAGCAGGATTTATGACTCCCTGATATTAAAGATATGGATTTTTTATTCGAAGTAGGATTTAATGAGGATGGAAAATCTCACTCTTGATTCAATACTAATAATACATGGCATGCCCGGGATTGGAATTATTCAATTTATGAAACAGAAAATGAGGGAAATACTTCTTATTATAATCTTTATACTTGAAACGGTAAAAAATGGGGGATATGTAAACCTTATTATATAATGTGAGATAATCGGATTTTAGGAGGAAATAAACTTATAACTTTTTTTAACTGGAGTAATATATGAATTTTCTGAAATAAAAATTGACCTGGGGATGAAAATGCCCGCGGGGATGTTTGAAATGATAAAAAATATATTTTTTATTTCCCTTTTTCTGTAAATAGTTCAGGGGAAATTAAAAAATCATTAAATATAGTATCTTGAAATTGACATCTTAACTGAAAATTAGCACCTGAAGATATTCAACTAAAATTTAGTTTTTATTAAAAATAATATGTGAAATAAATTAATAATAAAAGTAATTTCTATTATGCTGTTTATAGGGTATTTTTTAAATACTACTAATGCTAGTAGTATTTTACCTTGAACAAGTATTAATGTTGATGCAACTTATGATAATCATTTATTGAAAAAGATAATAAATGATTATCTATTGAACCCTGCAACTACGGGAAACTTTACTAATTGATATACTAGTGATGAAATACCTTTTCAAGGATGAATAAATGGAAGTTCCCCATTGAAAAATTGATGTAAATTAGTTCAAGACGATCAATCTATGGAAAAATATTGATTTATGACAGCAACTTGTCCTTCAGGGACACAAGTAATATGGAAAGATTTATGAGTATATACTCAAAATTGATCATCTTGAATGGCTTTCACATGTGTAGTACCGATAAAAGATGATTTAGTATGAAAATATGAACCTAGATTAGATATAGATGTAGAAGGACAATGTAGTGGTGGGGATTTATGTAAATGAATAGAACCATGGTATAATGTT
>Ga0256829_1002408_pt1 | contig 13981 bp, 14 predicted proteins | sample 131447metaG_FD_185979 | JGI IMG/M metagenome (GOLD analysis project Ga0256829, IMG submission 185979) | Hydrothermal vent microbial communities from Lau Basin, Pacific Ocean - 131-447 | ecosystem: Environmental > Aquatic > Marine > Hydrothermal vents | place: Pacific Ocean: Lau Basin | collected...
TGCAAAAATCGTTTATATGAATTTTTTACAGATAGAAGATGCCGTAAAAAACGGTGAAGTTGATGCGGGCGTCTTAATACATGAAAGCATACTCACGTTTGATGATACGCTTGAAGTTGAAAGAGAGGTATGGGATATATGGCTTGAGTTGGCGCAAGACAATCTCCCGCTTCCTTTAGGAGGCATGGCTATAAGACGCTCCTTACCGTTAAATAGAGCTATAAGCTATGAAAAGATGCTTACAAAAGCGGTAAAAGTTGCCAGAGAACATAAACACAGACTCTCAAGCATGCTCCTTGAGAGAGATTTGGTGCGTATTGATGCCAAAACACTTGATAAATATCTTGAGTTATACGCAAACGATAAATCGGTAGCTATGGATAAACAGCAATATAATGCCGTTGATAAACTCTTTGAAATAGGCTATAACCACGGTTTTTATGACGCGCCCATAAAAATAGAAGATTACCTCATACCGATAGAGTATGAAGATTTAAGGAACTCATAATGGACGCACAGCTTATCGCTCTTGGTGTTTCAACATTTAAAACGGCTCTTCTTTTGTCTCTTCCGGGACTGCTTGCGGGCATGATTATAGGACTTGCCGTTAGTATCTTCCAAGCAACAACACAAATAAATGAGATGACGCTTAGCTTCATACCCAAGATACTAGGCGTTGTGATTGTTATCGTCATAACAATGCCATGGATGCTAAATGAGATACGGGATTTTTCCATCAATACTTTTAATCTGATTCCAACTTTTATCCACTAAAAAATGCATACCAAGCGTATAGACTTTAAAAAATTTAGCTCCATAAAAATTGGTGGTGCTCATGAAGTGAGCATCGTAGAGGATATCTCTTTTTTATCAAATCATTATATATTAGGACTTGCCAATAACATACTAATAAGTGACAATCCTCCACCTTTAATGGTGCTTGGGAAAAATTTTGATTACATAAAGATAGATAAAGATCGCCTTATTATCGGTTGTGCTACGCCAAGTGGAAAAATAGTATCATTTTGTAAAAAACATAATATCTCAGGTTTTGAATTTTTATCTCATCTTCCGGGCACTCTTGGAGGAATTATTAAAATGAATGCGGGATTAAAAGAGTTTGAGATATTTAACAATCTTATCAGCGTACTTACATGTGAAGGCATAGTAGAAAAAAAAGATATAGTGCACGGATACAGATATACAGATATAAAAAACGTGGTGTATGAGGCATCATTTCATCTGTTTTTGGGCTTTGATACGACAAAAATAGAAACCTTTAAAAAAATGCGCTTAAACCAACCAAAAGAACCGAGTGCGGGAAGCTGTTTTAAAAATCCTGCCGGCGATTATGCAGGCAGACTTATAGAGGCCGCAGGCTTGAAAAGTGTGCGAGTCGGCGATATGGAGTTTAGCAAAAAACATGCAAATTTTTTGATAAACAGAGGTAACGGATCATATAAAGACGCTATAGAGTTAATCAAACTAGCCGAAAAAGAGGTTTATGAAAAATTTGGCATCAAACTTGAGCGTGAGATTATTGTTGTAGATCTATAAAAATTATTGATAATACTTTAAAAATAAACTTTTTTTGAAACTTTAGAAGGTTATAGGAGCGTAATGCTCCTGCCGCCATGAGCAAAGCTCATTATGGCGACAGGCGATATAATTTATTTTACAGCTGCAAGTGCCGCATCGTAGTTTGGCTCTTCAGTAATTTCAGGACAAATCTCTTTGTATGTAACAACGCCGTTTTCATCAACTGCAAAAATCGCGCGACATGTGACACCCGCTAATGCACCGTCAGCTATTAAAACACCGTAAGCGTTAGCAAAATCTTTATTTCTAAAGTCAGACGCAACGGTAATATTTTCAATACCTTCAGTTGAACAAAAACGCCCTGCTGCAAAAGGCAAATCCATAGAAACAACAGTTACATCAACACCTTCAACTTCAGATGCTTTTGCATTAAAATTTCTAGTCTCAGTCGCACATACTGGAGTGTCTAGTGAAGGAACAACAACTATTAGTTGCTTTTTGCCTTGCGCGCCTCCTACTACTTTATCAGCCAACCCTTCAGAGTTTGTAACTGTTATCTCGGGTGCTTTATCACCAACTTTTACTTCATTTCCGGCTAAATTAACCGTATTTCCTTTTAATTTTGTTGTTGCCATTGTTTATCCTATGTTTTATTTTATTATTTCCCATTGCTTTTGCAATGTATGATAAAAGTTTACTTAAATCGGATAATTTTACTCTTAGTTAACCGATTTTGCTTTTACTTTAAGACTAAATTAAGACTGAGCAATGCTACACAACCCGCTCTTTGAGTTTACTGTTAGCTCATCCATATCGGTGAACATTCTATTATCATACATCTCTACGGCAACTCTTCCAATCATAGCCGCATTATCCGAACAATACTCAATCTCAGTGAGTAAAAGAGTAGCATTAAAAGGCGTTAAAAGTTTTTGTATCTCACTCCTTAGATAAGCATTCGCACTTGCTCCGCCTACTATAGCAAAATTAACAGGAGGGTTTGATTTGAAATATTTTTTTAGTTTTTGGGTTAGATGCGCTACGGCAGTGTATTCAAAAGAAGCGGCAATATCTGCATAATCCTTTTTATCTGCATCCAAAACCGCCAACCTAACGGCATTTTTAAGCCCTGAGTAGCTAAAGGCGATTTTAGGTGACTGATACAGGGGCACTGTAAAACCGTATCTTTTCCTATTACCTTTTTTAGCAAGAGCTTCAATCTTAGGGCCACCCGGATAACCCAAACCCATCATCTTGGCAACCTTGTCAAAACTCTCTCCAAAACTGTCATCCATAGTAGTAGCGACTACTTTCATCTCGTCTAGTCCCTTAGCCTCAATCACCTGCGTGTGACCGCCTGAGACCAAAAGCACGGTAAGAGGAAAAATAGCTTGTTTTTGGATAAAAAGTGAGTAGATATGTCCAATTAGATGATTAACCGATATTAAAGGCACGTCAAGAGCGATACTTACAGCCTTTGCCATAACCACACCCTCTATAAGCGTTACGGCAAGTCCCGGCGATGAAGTGACCGCAACGGCTTTTATCTCTTTAAGATAGGGCTTGCAATACTCCAGCAACAAAGGAAGAGCGACGGCATGAAGACGTGATGCAAGCTCGGGCACAACACCGCCGTAAAGAGAATGTTCACTCTCTTGAGATATTTTTTTATGCAAAATCACTTTACATGTAGATATCTGGGTGAGTGCTACGGCACTGTCATCACAAGAACTCTCAATAGAAAGAATCATTTAAAACCTTAATATTAATTTTTTACTATATCTACTATCTCTCTCCATTGACCGTATCCGCTATCTGTATTTATATGTCCTGCATCTTTTAAGACAATATGCTTTGCGCCTAGACTCTTAGCCATCTTGTCCGCTTCACTTTGCGTTAAATAGATATCATTGGTAGAGGTGATTAGCACAACCTCATCGGCATAAATATCATAAGGCAGTTTTAGCGGAAAAAAGCTCTTAAGCTCAGATACTTTGCATGTAAGGCTAGGAGGTGCCACTAAGATCAGTTTTTTAACCCTTTGCGCTTTTTTTTCTAAACATAGATGAAACCACAAAGTATTGCCAAGAGAATGACACACGACAACATCTGCTTTAAACCGTAAAAACTCATCTTCTATCTGTTTCATCCAGATATCTTTTTTAGGCATATCTTTATCTTTTAGAGGCACAAAACTAACCGTGCCGTAATCTTGCGCCAGCTTGCAAGCCAAATAGCTTTGCCAATGAGGAGCATCACTGCCGCCCCAACCGTGAAGTATAAGAGTTCTCATCACATCATCTCCACAAAATGCCTAATCTCTTTATCTATCATAAACATATCTTCAAGTGAGTTTGGCTCATCTTTAAATTTATCCAATGCTCTGATGATATCTCTTGAGATATCCAAAAATCCTATCTTTTTAGATATAAATCTCTTAATTGCCGCCTCATTTGCGGCATTTACAACAACACCTAATTTTGGATTTTTTAACAGCTTCTCTTTTATCTGCCAAATCGGGTATCTTGATTTATCTATCTGCCCAAACTCAAGAGTTTTTACTTTTAACAGATCAACCGGCTCTAAAATCTGCTCATTTACATCACCCATAATAGCGTAAGCTATGGGAAGCTGCATTGAGGTATTGGCAATATGCGCCGTTGTTGAACCGTCTTTAAAATTTATAAGTGCGTGGATTATAGATTTCCTCTCGATAACGGCGTCATACTCTCCTTCTCCAAAAAGCCATCTTGCTTCTAAAAGCTCAAACATCTTGTTTACCATAGTAGCACTGTCTATTGTTATCTTCTGCCCCATTGACCAGTTTGGATGATTTTGAGTTTGCTCAAGAGTTGCATGTTTTAGTTTTTTTAAATCCCAATCACGAAAAGCGCCGCCGCTTGCCGTGATTGTCATGCTTACTATCTCTTTATCTTGCAAAAGATACCAAAGACCAAAATGCTCGCTGTCTATGGGTTGAATCATCGAAGTATCTACAAACGCCCCCGCGGCAACTAAACTTTCTTTATTTGCAAGGGCTACTTTTTTACCGCACTCTATAGCTTTTAAAGTGGGGCGAAGTCCCAAAAAGCCTACAAGTGCGTTTACAACAAGCCCGCTTTTGGACTCCTCGATAACACGTAAAATGGCATCTTCGCCGTAAAAAACGTTATCATGTTTTACAAGCTGGCTCTCTTTTTCTGAAGCAACTACCACTACTCTTGGGTCATGACGTGCTATTTGCTTGTTTAAAAGCGATATATTCCTGCCGGCAACTAAAACATCTACATGCAAGCCAAACCTCTGAACAATTTTTAAGGTATTTACGCCGATAGAGCCCGTTGAACCTAAGAGTATCATCTAAGCTTTTTCCATATCTGCATTTAAACTATCCCGCGTAAAAGCATAAGCATCACAATAGCGCCAAATAGATATCCGTCAACTCTGTCTAGCATGCCGCCGTGACCGGGTAAAATATTGCCACTGTCTTTTACGCCCGCCTGACGCTTTAAATAGCTCTCAAACAGATCTCCAAACACGCTAGCAAGCGAAACGGCAAACGAGATAATGGCAGCTCTATAAACATCTACTATACCCGTGCCAAAATAAAAACTAATCGCAGTAGCTATCAAAATACCGCCGATTACGCCCTCTATAGTTTTGTTTGGGCTTGTTTTGCAAAAACTTCTTTTACCGATACTCTTTCCTACAAAATAAGCTCCGATATCTGTGGCAGCTACTATTATTACAAGCCAAAGAAGCGATGCTCTGCCATATTGCTCATAAAGCGTAAGAAAAAACAGCATGCCGGCAGTAGGATAAACAAAAGGCAAAAAGTCACGCATAGGTATCTTAGGATTATACGCAACAGCGCCAAAAAAGATAACACCCGCCAATACAAACAGATCGTTACCGTAAGGATAGAAATATGCCGCTATCCAAAGCAAGGCAGCATAAAAAAACATAGAATCTGCTTTGATTTGAAAAAGCTCATTTGCTTCTTTAAAAGCAAAAAGATACACAACTCCAAGCGCAAGCCAGACAAGAAAAAAACTATTTATGTACCAAACAGCCCAAACAGCTAAAGTAAGCCAGATACCGACAAGCCATCTATCCATATCGCCGCTAAATTTATCTTTTAAAGCCATACAAAAATCCTTCAATTTTTGATATTGTACCCTATCATACTTTAATATCTAAATGATGAATTGGATTTTGTTTCTCTTGATCGCTTTGTTTTGTTTTTTTGTCTTGTCTTTTTTGCTCTTGATCATGCTCTTGCTTTCGATGTTCTTTATCTGGGTTTATTTTTTGATTTTCTTCTGTAGGGCGAACTTTTTGAATTTCTTTTTTCTCTTTTGCAGCATCTAAAGCAGAAATAAAGACCTGCTCATCTATACGGTTGAAAAAAGATGTAACTTTAGTTGATGCAAACGGGGTTTGCTGATTTACATAAATCGCATTTCCCACAGGTCCTAAAGCCATAACGCCCTCCTTGTTTTATTTTGTATCCACCTCTATGGTCTGGTATTTGTTATAAAGCACATGTGCGCCTTCTTGCACTTTTACTTCACGCCTGTTAGTATAATCGACCAAATATCTGCCTTTTTCAAATACTGAAAAATTAACACACAGCTTTGCCGCTTCATAAATGATATCTTTTGGCAAAGACTGTCTGTCTGTTGTGATTATGACATGAGCTGATGGCCTGTCTTTTAGATGCAGCCAGATATCTTTGGCTCTTGCTTTTTTTAAAAGCAAGATATTGCCCCTTTCGCTTTTTCCAAGCATCACTTTATATCCGCTTATAACAAACTGCTCAATTGATTCATCTTGCTTTATCTTTTTTTTCTGTTTTTTCTCAGGAAATAAAAGATTTATCTCAGCAACACTCCCAGCCTGCTGGGTCGTATGCATATAATGGCGCAAAAACTCCATCTTTTGCTCTAATGATGAACGCTCGATATGCAGTTTTTGCAGTTTTTGCTTTGCTTTTTTTGAAACTTTAAAAAAATGCCGGGCTATTTCGGGGGCGGATGAAAAAAGCTCATCTAACACAATCTCAATATCATCTCCGTTGTAATCTTTTACATGTAAACACTTCTCATATGGCTTAACTAGATGAATATTTGCCAATACCAAATTTCCCTGCATCTCCTTTTCTCGTGCCCTGTCTTGAAGTTCCTCTTGGCTTGCTAAGGCATTAAAAATCTTTTGAAGCCTGTCAAATTTTTTCTGTAAAAACAGGAGTTTTTGTTTTTTTAAAGATGTAAGTTTTTGCTCATTTCGCTGCTTGTAAACACTAAATAAAAACTCCTTGATATCATTTATAGGATAATCTTTGGCCTTATATGGGGCTTGCTTGAGAGGCAGCAGTTTTACTCCTACTTGCACCTCTCTGTATGATGAAAAAATATCCACGTGACGGAGTGCCTCAAGGGTTGTCTCCTCTTCACCCAGTATAATTACATTGGTATATTTACCCGTAAATTCAAACTGAAGATACGTCTTAACCTCTTTATATGCGCCTTTTATGACGGTGGCAAAGCGTAAGATTTTATCGCCCTCGACCAAACTCACGTTTGTTATGGTGCATCTGTTAAATCTTTTTGCCAGCACAACATCAAAGGGTGCATTATAAACCTTGGTACGTACAAACTCAGATGAGGTGTAAATTGCCGAATTACCGCGTGTCATATCAAAATATATAGCATCATCCCTGTCAAACACAATTTTTATGACCGTATCATAAACACGGTAGATTGCGCTGATTTTGGAAAAATCGCTAAAATACCCAACAAGCTGTTTTAGGTGTGAAAGTTTCATAAGAGTATTTTATCCTAGTTTTATGTACAATTGCGAACAAATTTCGGTATTAAAAGATGATTGATGAAACTTCCTCGTGGATTTGGTAAAAACTATTTTACCCTAAACGCTATCACCGCTACTGCTAACCTTATCTCGCTTCTTAGCAAAAAAGCGTGCGTTTTCTCACATACACAGACCCTTTATGTAGTCAAAGAAACTCTTTTAAATTCTTACTATAGTACAAATCAAAAACATTTCGGAGCAAATATGAAAAAAAGTATCGTTATTTCACTTGTAGCAGCCTCGCTGTATGCGCAAAACACCATAGTCCTAAAACCCCTCTTAGTAACCTCAACCTCTTTTAAAACAAACGAATTAAGATCAACCGATGCCGTTGCTATTTATACCGCAAAAGATATCAAAAGAGCTCACGTGCAAAATCTTTACCAGTTTTTAAATGAACAAACCGCCGTTACAACTATGCCAAATTACGGCAATCCTTTTGCTCAGTCTCTTGATATGCACGGATACGGGCTTACTAACGGATATCAAAATATCGTAATTATGCTAAACGGCGTAAGGCTAAACAACATAGACAGCGTACCTGCTATGCTCTCTACCATCTCACCCAGCTCAGTCAGTCGCATAGAGATCATCAAATCAAGCGGGATTATCAGTGCAGGCAACGGTGCAAATGCCGGGGTTATAAACATCATCACAAAAACCAAAAATCTAAAACAGATAACACTTTACGGTGGAACTTACGATACCGCAGCAGGCTCGTTTTATGTCGGAAGCGTGGGCAAAAGGCTCTCCATATCAGCAAGCGGGGAAGCCAGAAAATTTGGGGGCATACGCTACATTGACGGTAGCGGCAACAGAGCTAGAAACAAACTCTCAGACGGACGCCTTCACATCTCATACAAAGCCACAAAAAAACTGACTTTAAAAGCAGACGAGAGCTTTACAAGAAGTGATGTTTTTTATACAGGGTATTTAACAAAACAGCAGTATAACTCAGATGTTTATCAACAAGGAAGCGGTGCGACCCGGCAGACTTACAACACAGATACAACAACAGTGGGAGCAGACTATAAGATAGACAGTCATTTAGGCTTACATGTAAACACATCACATAAAACCATAGAGTCGGATTATCTTGCATATAAGTCACTCTCAGGATATAAATACAACTCTTTAAAAGCATCACTAAAGTATAACTACTCCATCTTAAGAGTTATAGGCGGCGCTTATGTATTTAACGGAACCAGACGCTCTGACAGCTCTTACAGTCATACTTTTACAAAAAAATCAAACCGCTCAGGCTTTATATCAGCAAGAGTACAAAAAGGCAAAAGCAGCTTTAAAGCGGGCTACAGACTCTCCAGAGTCAATTATTATTTCCTAGATAAAAGTAAACAAGCCTCTTACACGCTTTATGGGCTCACGCTTGGATATAACTATCTCTTAGCTAAAGGCTCCTCTGTATTTTTCAACTATACTCATGCATATCAAACACCAAGTATTGATGATTTTTTTGGCTATAACAGTGCTACATATCAGCAATTTTTTATCGGCTCAAATTTAAAACCGATGCAAACAGATAACTATACGCTAGGTTACAACAACTTTAAATCAAACAATATCCTTAAAATCTCAACATATTATATAAGCCTACATAATGAACTGTTTTACTATAGTGGCACACCAATAAGTAAAAACACAAACATAGACAAATCGCACAAATACGGTCTTGATTTTTATGACAAACACATCATAAACAGTCATTATAATATCGCGTTAAACTATAATTACACTCAGGCTATTATAGATAAAGAAAAGATAGGCAACAATAACTATGCAGGCAAGCATCTCCCCGGTGTCTCAAACAACAGCATAAAAATAACTCTTAGCTATCTTCCAAACCAAAAAACTACATTTCGCATAACAGAGGTTCACAGAAGTGCCGCATACGCCGCGGATGATTTTGGCAATGATTTTACCCAAAGGCAAGCTCCATACAACAGTACCGATATCTCATTTGCCTATACGCAAAAAACATGGCAAGTTTTTGCTAAAATCAACAACCTCTTTAATCAAAAAAACGGCTTATGGATAAAAGATAACGATATCTATCCCGTTAATTTTACTACAACGGCAATTGCCGGAGTTAAGTTGATATTTTAAGGCAAAAGATGAGAATTGTTTACAGACCGTACCTAAAATATAAATTTTTTGATTCTTTATTTTTAGGTCTTAGTATCGGAACTATTTTTTTGATATATACGCCTCTTAGCCCGTCACTTTACAGTCTGGGAGGCATTTTTTTGGCACTTAGCATGATAATAATTGCAAAAATGTATATCAAAATACTGACTCTGCACTATTTCTTTTTAATCTCACTGTTTGTAGAGATTATACTTTTGGTAATTATATGTTTTTTTATCATCTTTTCATACAGCTACACAACCGCGCTTGTGGTATATGTGGGCTATCAGGCAACTTTTGCGTTTGGTGCGTATCTTATGCGTGCCGAGACGATTTTTTTAAAAAAAACAAAACTGCTTCAAATGGTTGACGTGGTAAGACAAAAAGGGTATCTAGCGGGTATGTTAATATCATATCTGTTTTATAAATTTGAGATATATATCTTACATGTAAAGAGTCATAAAGCTCAGGTGTATGAGATCCATTTTTTGCTTTTTTTCATCGAATTGATAATTATTTCTTATATTTTAAAGGCATTTAAAAGATTACATTCATGTGGATAAGCCAAAAAAATCTCATAGGTTACAGCTATAGAAAAAAGCAGGCTTACCCACATAAACATAAAAACTTGCAAATCCCTTTTAGAGGATCTGCAAAAGAGCTTAGGCTCGTCTTAGAACATAAACCATGCGCCCAAAGAAAGGGTGTTATAATCTGTTGTATCAGCAGCATCTGTTTTGCTTGCTGTTTTAAGATACCCTTGATACTGGGCAACAAGTCTAATGTTTTGCATAGGAAAATAATTCAGCTGTGCAGTATAGCTACTGCTGTCTTGTCCCGCTGCTACACCTGTTGATGTCACATTGCCATATCCGATACTCGCCCCATATGTAGAATCATAGACGTATGTAGCCATGCTTGAAAATACACTAAGAGTACCTGTCGTGCTACTAGCTTTACTGCCATTTAATGTCTGATTTTCCCATGTATTTCTAGCTGCAACAGTCAAGGCATTTTTACCTTCAATATATTGGTATTCGCCGTCAATTGCCACATCTGTGTATTTGTCAAGTTTGGTAGTGCCTGATTGAGCTATATTTGTATCCATGCCGTATCCACCAATCATAAAGAAGTTAGAACCAATATATTTTTGAAAAGCAATACGCGCATAAGGAGCAGTTCCACTAACATAACCTGTTATACCCCCGGCATCATTAAATCCCATATTTTTAAGTATGCCGTTTCTGTATTGTGTATCTTGATATCCTCCAAACTCTACATACACAAAATCATTATACAGAGCGTATGCGCTCAGACCTACCACCTGCTGTCCTAACCCTGCGATCATAGGACCGGCTATAGCTCCATTACCCGCATCATTTGGAGCAGCCCAAGGAAATCCCCATGTCGGAGTACTTGCATATACATCTTGTACGGTTGGAGAGTTATTTAATGAAACACCATAAATCAAATTATCGCCCATAAAGTTTGTATGGTTGGCATAGCGTATATCTGAATTATCAGCACGTATTCTTTGTGTGGTAAGACCTTGTGGTAAGTCTGAAGAATCATAAGTAACCTGTATCAAAGCGCCGACATGACCATAAATCTTACCACCGTAAAAGATACTCATCTGAGGAAAACCAACCTTGTTGTTCTCATTAACTCCGTTTGCGCTTTGTGCACCGTTTGCACCTGTGCTTGTACTGCTAAGTCCGACTTGTATCATAGCTGCTAGAGGAAGAGGCATCTTAGTGTGTCCTCCGCCCATAGTATAGCCATTAAGTTTAAACTGTCGTCCAACTTGTGTTAATGCGGGGAACATGCCCCCTGCATGACAAGCATCACAAGACAGACCTGTCTGTCTTGCAAAACTTGGAATAGCATATGCACTAGATGCTCCTACTGCGACCAGCAAAAACGCTGCGCCTGCTTTTGAAATCATCTTCATAATCTTCTCCTTTTAATCTTTTCTAAATTCAATTATAACTCTGATAAACTTAAAGTTGAATTGGTAATTTAGTAACAAAGTAGTCACTTTTAATGTAAATCTTACATATTGCTTAAAAATTATATTGAAACTTAACAGTGGTTTGTTTATGGTTATCGATGTTAATAATACCTTCGTGGTTTAGCTTAGGGGAGTAATCTATCTTTAGGGCAGAATTTTTGCTGATATTTAGATCAACTATATTTATCTTGATGCCGCTTATAGTTCTTTTATTTAGGCCCGAGAGAGTTTGGAGCTTTTTTTGTGTCTGATTTGGCGCAGTGCTTTGGATAGTTACAATGTTTGAAATATTTGTATCGATAACACCTGCGCTAAGATATGTGACGCATAAAACAATCAACGGCAACAATACTCTGCTTGTCGGTTTACCTTTTAAAATCATCTTCTATTCTTACGATATCATCCTCGCCCGTATATTCGCCGACTTGCGCTTCTATGAGTACAACGGGTATAATTCCCTCGTTTGCCAGGCGGTGAAGCTCACCCATTTTTATATATGTAGATTCATTTGGTCGTATTAGTTTGACTTCATTACCGACTGTTACGGTTGCCGTACCACTTACTACTATCCAATGCTCATTTCTGTGAAAATGCTTTTGAAGGCTGAGCCTTTTTCCCGGTTTTACCACTATGCGCTTTATCTTGTATCCTTGCGTATCTTCTAAAACCGTATATGTTCCCCAAGGTCTGTGAGCGGTTTGGTGTATATGATGGAGCGGCGAATCATCTTTTTTTAACTGCGCTACAATCTCTTTTAGCTGCGATGACATCCCTTTTTTAGAGATCAAAAGCGCGTCATCCGTATCTGCTATAATCAAATCCTCTACTCCTACTATCGCTATGGTTCTTTTGCTCTTATGTATAAAGTTGTTTTTGGCTTCTATGGCATAAATACCGTCACATTTTGTGTTACCCTCTTTATCTTTTGGCAACTCCTCTTCAAGTGCATCAAAACTTCCAAGATCTGACCATCCGATATCGCAGGCTATAACTTTAACCCGTTTGCTTTTTTCCATAACGGCATAATCTATGCTGTTTGAGGGGATGTTTTGCATATCATCAAAGCTAACTCTAATAACGTCTGCTTTTTTTGCATTGTTAAACGCTAAAGATGCGGCATCATAAATATCCGGCGCATATCTTTTAAGCTCTTGCAAAAAAACTCCCGCTTTAAACATAAACATGCCGCTATTCCAGTAAAAATCACCGGAATCTATATAGCGTTGTGCCGTGGCGATATCCGGTTTTTCATAAAATGCCTTTACTTTTGTACCATCTGCTTGTATATAACCATATCCCGTCTCAGGATGTTTTGGAGTTATACCAAATGTCACAAGCGCGTCTTTGTCTGCCAACTCTTTTGCCCGCTGCAATGCGCTTTCATACGCTTTTTGATTTTTTATGAGATGATCAGAGGGTGAGATTAGCACCATCTCATCAGCATCAAACCCAAAACACGCAAGCGCAATAGCCGGAGCCGTGTTTCTTGCAAGCGGTTCTAATAGAAAATGCGCATCTTTTATGCCGAGTTCTTCAAGTTGATCAAGTGCTAAAAAATATTGCTCGGCATTTGAGACGATGAGTTGTTTATCGCAAACAGATAAGCTTCGCTTAACCGTCAGCTCAAAAAGTGAGCCCTTATCAAAGAGCTTTACAAACTGTTTTGGCATAAGTGTACGACTAAGCGGCCAAAGCCTTGTGCCGCTGCCACCGCATAATATTATATTGGTCATTATAAAATACCTTTTTTAGATTAATTTGTTAATAATACCAATTATCGGTTTACATGTAAAGAGGATGTTAATGGGCAGAGTTGACAAGACTCTGACACCGTCTAAGAAGATTTTACGTAAAAAACATAGAAAAACATAAAATATCAGCTTCCAAGATTTTGGAAGCTTTGATAAAGAAGAAGGCTAAAAAGTTCTACTTACTTGCAAACTTATAATTTAGCATCAACCAAGTAACTGTTTGGTTGTGTTGATAAGTATCTCCGGAAATTCCATTACCATGATAAAAAGCACCACCGATTAATCCGCTTAGGTTTTTAACACCAGGGATTTTATTTACATAGATAGCATCGACTTCAGAACCAAGGTTTGCAGTACCGCGCTGTGCATTAAACTTATGATAAGTTACAACAAGCTTACCAAGCCCTTTAGCTTTATAGCCTAGATGTGCATTTGCATCAGTTAAACCATCAATATTTTTGTTTTTGCCGCCGGCTGTTCTACCTAAAAATACATCTGCTAAACCGTTAAATTTATGCAAAGTTGCCAAAGGCGTAGTAAAACCGTTTTGACCACTTCTCTCACCTCTGCCTAATGATTCATAATCAAGACCTGCCAACACACCGGAAATATTTGTACCGACTGCTATATTGTAGTATGATGCCGCTACATCTGTACCAGTATT
>Ga0256829_1002409_pt1 | contig 13973 bp, 8 predicted proteins | sample 131447metaG_FD_185979 | JGI IMG/M metagenome (GOLD analysis project Ga0256829, IMG submission 185979) | Hydrothermal vent microbial communities from Lau Basin, Pacific Ocean - 131-447 | ecosystem: Environmental > Aquatic > Marine > Hydrothermal vents | place: Pacific Ocean: Lau Basin | collected...
GTTAAAGATATTTCTTAGCAAATTTTTTTCATCTGTGGGGACGGCGGAAAACGGAGCACAAGGTGTAGAAAAATTCAAACAAAATAAATACAGAATAGTTTTTGCTGATGTTATAATGCCTGTTATGGATGGATGGGAAATGGTTGACCGGATTAATAAAATCAGCCCCGATACATTTATAGTTATGCTGAGCGCGTCGAAAAGCTTTGGAGATGCATCAAAACACAAATATGATGCATTTCTGAAAAAGCCTGTAGGCTTTAAAGATATGATATCCATTATTAAAGAAATAATAAGAAAATTTTCATTATGAGCAGCGTAGATAAATTGAGAGAAATTGCTAAAAATTTTTCCGTATTATATGTTGAGGATGAGAAACAGGTAAGAGATGAGGTTGCAATTTATTTAAAGAAATTTTTCAAATCTGTCAACAAAGCAGAAAACGGTGAAGAGGGTTTTAAACTTTTTAAAGAAGGAGATTTTGATATTGTAATAACAGATATAATGATGCCAAAAATGAATGGTATCCAGTTGGCAAAAAAAATAAAAAAGATAAACCCTGAGCAGGAAATAGTGGTAATCTCGGCATATACTGAGACCGAATATTTTATAGATTTCATTAAGATAGGCGTTTCAGGATATATTATTAAGCCTATAAATTACAAACAGGCAAATGAAGTTATGTATGCAACCTCTCTTAAACTACATAAGTTTAAGGAAAATGAACTTTATCGCAACAATTTGGAACAACTTGTGGAAAAACGGACAAAGGAAAAATATGCCCTTCAGAATGAAAAAATTGAGAATTATGATAAATCGGTTATCTCTTTGATAAACCTGATTGAAAAAAGAGACACCTACACGGCAGGTCATAGTAACAGAGTGGCTAAATACTGCGTTGATATTGCAAAAGTAATGGGATATGACGATGTTGTATGTAAAAAACTTTATCAAGCCGGAATTCTGCATGATATAGGCAAAATTTCGACACCAGATGCAATACTGTTGAAACCGGGAAGATTGAATAATTTTGAATACAGGCTTATTCAGTTGCATGTAACCGCTTCGTATGATTTTTTATCAAAAATACCGATGTATAGAGAGCTTGCAGAAATTATAAAATATCATCACGAACGCTTTGACGGAAAAGGTTATCCATACGGACTTAAAGCTAGCAAAATACCGCAACTCTCGCGCATAATGATTGTTGCTGATGCATTTGATGCCATGACAACGAATCGTATTTATAAAAAAAGCAAAACCGTTAAAGAAGCAATAAGAGAAATAAAAGAGCTCTCTGGAATGCAGTTTGACCCTGATGTGGCTGAAGCTGCCTCGCGCGCATTAAACAAGGTATCCATGCAGGAGAATATAAACCAGCTTCCCAAAAATGAGATTGAAGAGGAAAGATTTGCATATTTCTATAAAGATGCGCTTACGGGCGTATACAACAGTAATTATCTTGAATTTTATATACAGGTAAAAGATAATAATAAATCTGCTTACAAATACCTCACCGGATTTTTTTTGCGCGATTTTACTCAATATAATTTGAGAATGGGCTGGGACAGCGGAGATGAGATGCTTAAAAAATTTGCACTTTATCTGAAAAAATGCTTCGGTGATTCATTACTTTTTAGAATACATGGAGATGATTTTGCTATTCTGAGCAGGAAAACCATTAAGCTAAACAAAGAATTTTTTGATGGCATCGGGTTTTTAATGTCTGAGAATATAGGACTGGAAACCAATTATATTGATATCTCAGCAGAAAAAGAGATTATTTACAAGGAGCTGATAAATAAGCTGCGTCCTGAAAAAAGATAAAGCAATTAAAGCGGTTTTGCGAAACAGTTTCAAAACAGCGTTTATAACTTTTCTTGAATAATTTTACAAAACAGCTTGACAAACAGAAAATGGTATTTATATTATGGGCTGTTCAAGGAAATTAAACATTTTGGAGAGGCGTCGCTTGGATGTCTCTCCAACCCCCCTTATTTTATGTGAAAAGCAAAATTTGGTTTATGCGATAATTTTTCATTATTCTTGAAGCTGGCTTATCTCATCAAAAACCTGTTCGGCTTGTTTTTTTGTCTGAGCAAGAGAACCGCTGTTGTCTATGATATAATCTGCAAGCTCCAGCTTTTTTGCTATAGGAATCTGCTTTGATATAAGTAATCTGGCGCCTTGCTCTGATAAGTTATTGCGCTGCATAAGCCTTTTAAGCTGAATCTTATAATCGGCATAAACCAGAATGGTTTTTTTGAAACGATTTTGATAATTTCCTTCATATAGCACCGGAATGTCATAGATTATTATCGCATCGGAATTTTTTTTAAGTATCTCCGATATAATCTTTTCTCCAAGGCTTATCACCTCGGGATGAATAATATATTCAAGCAACTGCCTTTTTTCATCATCATGCCAAACTATTTCGCCAAGCCTCTTGCGGTCTATAATTCCCTTATCATTTAAAACCGAATTTCCAAAGCTGTCAACAATCTTTTTGTGCACCACGGCACTTTTATACAGGGCTTCGTGAGAAAGTTTATCGGCATCGATAATGTAGGCACCAAGCTGCTTAAACATCGAGGCAACAGTAGATTTTCCTGTAGCTATGCCACCGGTCAATGCAAAAAGTCTTCGCGCCGATTTTCTGCCTTCATCTTTTAGAGCCTCTTTAATGGCATCTTCAATCATATCCTCGGGAGGAATTCTTGAAAGCCGCCCATTGTCCATATAAAATCTGCAGCTATATGTGCAGGGTTTACCTCTGACACTTTTGTCAATATCTTTTCCGTTAATAAGTATTGAAGGGGTGCCGTGAGCATTAAATTTTTCCGCATCTTTGCTGTTTTGTATTCGCGTTATAACTATTGTTCGGGTGATTCCATTTTCCACCAGGATTCTCTTTAATCTTTCCAGAGCCTCTCCCCATCTGGGGCAACCGAGTGAATAAAGAAAGTTGATATGCATATATTCTCCTGTTTTTTTAAAATAATAGAATGATTTTTATAATAAAATCGCTTCTTTATTTTATGTTCGTTTTATTCTGTTTCAAGGCTTGAAAGTCATACTTCTGAACAAGTAAAAGTTATTTTTCAATCAAGACCTCTAATTGCCTTACTTAATACGCACAATGTAATGTCAACTTTACCGATTTTAGTATATGGCTAAATAAGTTATATTCAATTTACTCTTTTGAAAGATGCACAACCCTTTGAGGGAACGGAATGGTAATTTTTGCTCTGTTCAGAGCATTATAGATTATTTTTCTTGCCTCCGATTCGGTAAACAACGGTTGTCTTGTGGCATTTCCGCGTGCCCAAAACACCACCTCAAAATCAAGGCTGCTTTCTCCAAATCCGATTAGCCAGATTTCCGGCTCGGGCGGAATTTTTATATTTTTCAGCTTTTTTATCTCGGGAATAATTACCGATGTTAGTTTGTCTATATTTATGCCATAACTTACCGAAAATGCAATTCTAAAGCGTCGTATATCCGTACTGTATGTCCAGTTGATAACATTCCCGTTTACAAATGATGAATTCGGAATTATATAATCTATGTTATCGTTTGTTTTGACAATCGTTTTTCGGAGATTTATCTGCGTTACTTTACCGGTTATTCCTTCTATCTCAACAAAATCACCAAGCTTTATACTTCTGTCAAACAAAAGGATAATCCCGCCCAAAATATTGGAAGCAATGCTCTGAAGACCAAAACCGATACCCACCGACAGTGCTCCTGCGATGAGAGTAATCGAACTCGTATTCAATCCGATTGCGTTGAATGCTATCAGAGCTGTTACAAACCAGATGAGATAAACCAGTATGCGTCTTATGAGTATTGAATGTATCTCCTTTAAAACAAACGTTCTTGAGAGATGCTTGACAAATATTTTGGCTAAAACGGTGGAAATCCATCCGAATATCGCAATAAGGGCTATTTTAAGAAGACTCCATAGCGACAGAGAAATGTTTTTATATACAAAAAACGGTTTAATAAGGAAACCGATGATGGAGGCAAAAACGGTTTTTATGCTGCTTTGCAGTCTTATGATTGCCGCTCCCACAACACCTTGTTTTAATGTTATAAAATCGGAGATGTGTGACAGATAAGATTTATCTCTATTTATACTGCCTTCAACGGAAACAAGTTGAGCAGAAAGAGCCGCCTCAGCCTTTCCGAAATTATTCAGAAGTTTCAACACTCTTTGATTGCCGTCAAGTTTATTGCTGAAATCTGCCACCGATTTTCTCAATATCAGAAGATTATCAATAATTTTTTTGTCTTTTTTGGATAATTTATTTACCATATCAATAAGCGTGGTATATAAATTGTTTATATCCCTGAAACTCGGTTTTTTGCTGCAGATCTGAGCCATTAGCAGATTTAATCCGTCATCTATATGGTTTGTGGCATCTTTTATATACATCAGCTTCCATTTCAATATCGCTACTTGTATCGTTTTTATATCTATTTGAAGCGGAAACCTCTCTACTGCAGCTGAATTTGAAAGTTGTATCGGTTGTTTATATGAGAGAAAGTTCAAATTGTTTTCATCTTTTAATTTGAGAAGCTCAAGTTTTGTTATCTGTTTGGTATAGTCCTTTGGCTTGTAATCATTCCATTTTGCCTTGTATAATTCGAGCCGGTTCTTGGTTATATTGCAGTTTTTCAAAATGGAGGACTTTTCAGAATCCATCATTTTTATAAACTCGACAAGCTGGTTATTAAGACGCTTCTGAATCTCTTTATCACGTTGCAAAAGTGCATATTCAAGCTGATTAGTCAAAAGATTGTCACTATTTTTGGCTGCGGCTATGGCCGAGGCAAGCTGATTCGATTTAAGTTCGATATAATCAAATTTTTTCTTGCCTGCATTAAGCTGATTCTCGGCAGATATAATTTCGTTTATATAGTTTTTAAGCTTTTTTACATCTGTTTTTCCTTTATATTTCTTGATATATTTTGACGGATATACCGGAGATTGCGGTTTGAGGGTATCTATCAAACGGCTAAGCATGCTTTTTCTGATAAGTGATGCGGGACTCTTGCCCGATTCCTTTTTTAAAAGATCATGATAACGCTTGCTGAGCTCAATTGAGCTGCCCTTATAAAGTGAGGCATCAATTGACGCAGCATAAGAGCTCGGCAGGATATAAAATATAATCAGAAAAATTATTATTTTTGCCATATACTATTTATATAATGGCAGATTATGTTTGTCCATTGTTTTATCAATTTGTTTTGCTACAATTGAGAAAAAAATGGCGGTGCGGGAATTAAGATTATAAGAGGAATTTTGATTTTTCTGCTTCTGATTACAGAAACGGCTTTCGCTGGCATTATTACAAAAACCGGCCTATATCATATAAAAGCCCAAAAGGTTACTCGCCTTGCAAAAATCAATACATATATTCTGAATAACGCAACAATAACCAAAGGTCAGCTTTCCATATCAGCGCATACTATGATTATCAGTAACAAAAAACTCAACGCCTATGGCAAAGTGCTCTTGCTTGACGGAGCCAACAAGATATGGGCAAAAAAATTGATGTTAAATCTTAATACAGGAAAGGGGATAATCGATAATGCCGTGTTTTTTATAAAATCTCAGCATATTTTCATAAAAACAGATCACGGTTACAAAATATCTAAAAATAGTTATATTCTTGGCAAATTTTCTTTGACCGGCTGCGGAAATCCGAAAAAACCGTTCAACTCTTGCCCTGATTGGCAGATCGTCGGAACAAGCGCAAAAATAGTGAAAGGCAAATATATAAAAGCTCTTAACAACCGAATGTTGGTGCGCTCTACCCCGGTGCTGTATTCTCCGTATATTTATCATAATCTCAACAAAAAAAGAAGAAGCGGCTTTCTGTTTCCAACGTTCGGATATTCGACTCTTTACGGAGTGAGATACAATCAACCGTTTTATCTTACCCTCGGAAGATCCATGGATATGACATTTACCATGAAAGAGCATTCCAAAAACGGCATCGGACTTGATGTTGAACATCGCTACGCTGCAACGAAGCAGATCGGAGGAAAAACATTTTTAAGCTATCTGCATAAAAAAGGAAATAAATCTGGGAAAAGAAAAAACATCTGGAATATAAGCTCTTCGCATCACTATAACTTTAAAAACGGAAGAATTCTTATTCAATATAACCATATTTCAAACAGATTCGATTATGCCGATTTAAACAACGACAACATCGATTTTTACGCATCCAGATATATAAAATCTCAGATTCTTGCCGATTACAATTACAAAAACTGGAATTTTGGCATACACAGCTTTTTGTATCAGGATCTTGATTCACATGATGATTCTCACACACTTCAGAGTATCCCTGAAATAGTCATAAAAAACAACGATACAAAGATTGGCAAAAGCCCGTTATATTGGTCGCTTGACTATAGATTTACCAATTTTTACAGAAAAGAAGGCAACAAAGGGATCGTCTCCGAAGCTGTTCCGGCTTTGAAACTGCCTTATAATGTAGGTTATTTCAGATTCAGCGATACATTTAGGATTGATACAGCATTTTATAAAAATACTCAAAAAGGAAATCATTTTGCTCATACAAGAGTTGTTCCCGAATTCAGTCACAGCATATCAACTGATGTTGTGAAACAGTATGGTATCGGAGAAAACCGATTGCTGCATCTTATAACTCCTGAAATAATCTATAGTTTTATCCCAACTATTTCACAAGATAAGCTGCCTGATTATCTGTCTGAAATCGACAGCAAAAGCCAGATAACATTTAAGGTTGAGCAGAGATTAATCAATAAAATGGATAATATAGAACATACCCTTCTGTATTTGGATATCGAGCAGCCATACGACCTTAATCGATTAAACAGAGGCGAAAAGCCACTTGAACCGCTGTTTATGGATATGCATGCAGATATCAGGCATTTCAGCTATTTTTTGAAACTTCATTACGACCATTATAAAAAACAGTTCGTTGATTTTAACAGTGGCATATCTTATCGGGGTGCTTTTTACGGGACAATCAACTACCAGATAAGTAACGACAGCAATTTTACCAAGATATCCGAAGAACTTAACTCCATTTTTCAATTGCCCCTATCTAAAATTTTCGATATTACATTAACAAACAATTACAGTTTACTGTATCATTATTTTACACTGAATCAGATTGATGCTGATATAAAAAAAAGTTGTTGGCAGCTATCAGTATCGGCTTTCAGGAAAACAATTCCCTCAGGAAATAAATCCATAAGGGACAATGGTATGCTCTTTACAATTACATTAAAAGGTCTCGGAAATTTCCTTTTCAAAGGATAAAATAAGGATTAGCGCGGGGGAGGACTTGACGAAGGAAAAAACCAAAAAAGCCGCCGCACTTATGTATAAAAAAAGTATGCAGGCGCCAAAGCTTGTTGCCTCAGGCTCAGGAAAGATAGCCGAAGCAATCGAAAAAATAGCACAACAGGAAAGCATTCCTATAGTAAAAAACAGCTCATTGGTAAGGGAGCTGATAAAGCTGGATATAAACACTCAGATACCCGAATCTCTCTATAAAGCAGTAGCAAAAGTTCTTGTATATCTGTATAAAATGGACAAAAAGCTTTAATTTTTGCTTGTTGTTTCTGCAATTCTTTAGCGCTCCCGCATAAGGAGCGCTATATTGATTTATAACCGCTAAATTATCTTATCAAACCCAAAAGCTGCTGAACCATATTATCCGAAGTTGTTATCGTTCGTGAGTTTGCCTGAAAGCCTCTTTCTATAACCAGCATTTTTGTAAACTCCTCTGCCAAATCAACATTGCTTTGCTCTAAATGGCTGGGAGCTATTGTTGCCCTTCCTGCGGTTCCTGCGGTTCCGATAGCAGCAACACCTGAGTTTGCGGTTTCCTTATAATGACTGTCTCCGGCTTTCTCAAGTCCCTGGTTGTTGGCAAACCGGGCAAGTGCTACCTGTGCAAGGGGATAGCTTTTGCCGTTTGAAAAGATTCCTATGATTACTCCGTCCTGATTTATCAGAGTTCTCTCCAATGACCCTCCTGCAAATCCATCCTGGGTTTGAGAGTTTGTTGATGAGGGAAGCGAAAACTGTGTTATTCCATCTGTTTTTCCAATACTTCCGAAATCAAGATTGATAACTTGTGTTGCCGTGCCGTTATTCCAGTTTGCTGTTATCGCAAGAGGCGAGGAAACTGATGTAAGCTTGCCGGTTTCATCAAATCTTAATGTACCGCTATTGTTGGTTATAACCGCAGGTGAAGGCGCAGAAGCGGTCCAACTCCATGTGTTCTCCTTTGTAGAAGCGTTATAGCGCTCTTTTCTGAATGTAAAGGTCACGGTTTGCTTGTTTCCAAGCGAATCATAAACATCAATCGAGCTTTTGTGAGTTGCAGCCATAAAAGGCTGGGTTGTAGCCAACTGACCTGGCGGAACAATTCCTGCAAGCGTTCCGGTTATCGTTGCAAATTTAAGATTATTTGAATACACCGGACCTATTGAACGTTGTGCCGTACCTTTATTTAAAATCTGTATGGCTCCTGAAGCAGGATCAATTGTCACGGTATTGCCGGTTCCCCAGGCGGTATTTATATCGCTTTGTATCTCATCTGCCAAGTCCTGCAATGTGTTAAAATCATTGGCAGCAGGTCCTCCGTCGGTAGTTGTATATATATACCCGTTGTAATTTGCTCCTCCATCATAGCTCATTGCTAACACATCGCCTTTTTTGGCAAGAAACGGCAGCGTTGTTCTCGAGCTGCCTGAAGCAATAGTTTCGGTTGAGCTTGTGCCTCCCTGAAGATTGATGATATTGTTTCTGAAATAGCTTCCCGTATCTCCGGTTGTTGCAATGTTTGAAATTGTTACGGTTCCGTGAGCTCCATTGTTGGTAAATTTTAATGCTCCATCCGGTGTTAATGATACGGTTATACCTGCTGCAGCAGATAATTGAGTATTCATATCAGATATCAGCGAACCAATGGTAGCGGTATCAAGTGATGAAAAACTATAGCTACCGGTTACCCCTGATGCCTGATATTTGAAACTAAGTGTGGCTCCTGAGGCAAAATTCATCTTGTTGTCACTAATGCCCAACGCATCGGCTAATTTTGTGGCAGTGGTTGCAAATGAGGCAAGATCTCCTGATCTTCCAATTCCGATTGCCTCGCCATTTGAATCAAACAAAACCGCCAGATCATCTGACTTTACAGGATTTCCGTTTGCATCAACGATGCCCTGAGCAGGACTCATCTCGGTTATTGCATCTCCACCGTTAAGGTTGCCTGCCATAGTGATATTTTTTGTTACACTGGCAGGGACAGTCATATTTTGAGGTATCTTAATTCCTTTTATAGAGCTTGCCGTATCGATTCGGTGATTACTGTCAGCATACCAGCCTTGAATTATGGCACCTGATGGATCCTCAAAATTGCCTGATGCATCAAATGAAAAATCCCCTGCCCTGCTGTAAACATAATTCTTGCCGTTATCAGAGCTCAGAATGAAAAACCCGTCACCTTGCAAAGCCAGATCGGTGCTCTTGTTTGTAGATTGAATCGACCCTTGAGAAAAGCTGGTTGATACGGTTGCAATGGTATCGCCCAATCCCACCTGGTGAGGATTTCTTCCTCCAATTCCGGTTGCGCTGTCCGGAGATGTTGCGCCTGAGAGCGTATCAGACAGAACATCCACAAAACTCGCCGTTCCGGCTTTAAAGCCCACTGTGTTGATGTTTGAAATATTGTTTCCTATCACATCCATTGCTTCCTGATGCGATTTGATTCCTGCCACCGCACTCCACATTGATCTTGACATTTTTGCCTCCTATCTATCTATTTATCTTTTCAATTGTATTGCCGTTTGAAGCATGGAATCAGCCGTTGTTATCGATTTTGAATCTGCCTGAAAACCGCGTTGCGATGTAAGCATTCTTGTAAGTTCTTCTGATAAATCAACATTGCTGCCTTCCAATTTTCCGGGTAAAACTGTCCCTCTGCCCTGCCCGGATACTCCAATATCAGGAGCTCCGCTATTTTCCGTTTCGGCAAAAAGACTGTTGCCAATTTTTGATAGTCCTTTATTATTTGCAAATTTAGCAACAGCCAGCTTTGCAATCGGAACTGTTTTCCCATTCGAATAAAGCCCATCAATGTTTCCTTCGGCTCCAATCTGAACACTTTTTAGATTACCAGACTGATTACCATCAACATAAAGAAATCCTGTTTCCGAATCGATTGCAAAACTCGTAACGCCGCTTGTCGGATTAGTTTCAAATGCTCCGCTGTCGGTATTCCACAGATTCAGCGTGATTGATTGAGCAGCCCCACCGGTTGATGTATAGCTTATAATCGGAGATTTTGTAGTATTATCCATCGTTCCGTCAGGATTGAAATTAATAGAGCCGGAATTATTGCTAAGCATACCTGAGGTATCTCCAAGAATTGCTTTCCAGTTCCACACACCATCTGAAATATGACGAAAACCGATATTAAGCTGATGTTTATTGCCTGCTATATCATAGAAATATGCATAAATGGTGTGAGTAGCTGCATAAAACGGCTGAGTCGAAACAGACCCGCCGGCAGCGGCAATGCCACTTAGGTCTTCCATTGCAGTATCAAATTTTATATCAGGCTGGTCTCCGGGAACAACAGAAATCGTAACCGGATCTTTTCCTGAATTGTTTATTACAATCTTTCCATCAGTTATCGAAACATCCGATGCCGGATTGCCTGTAGCAGCTGCGTAAGCAGCGCCAATCTTATCGGACAAATCTCCGAGTGTTGTAAAATCGGTTCCATAGACAAGTGTTGTATAGTTGCTTCCACCGTTAAAACTAACTTTTATGTCATCACCTGTAACAACAGGAATTCTTTTGCCGTTTTCATCAAATAAAAAAGAGGCGTCATTTTCAGCCGCAGCAGTACTTTTTTCAATTACCTGATCACCGCTATTTAGGTTTGCGGCAACTCTTATCTGAGATGTCTGGGTTGCAGGAAACAGATGAAAAGCGGAAACATTTATAGGTGACAATGCTCCTGTAGGTAAACCGGTTGCCGAATCAATAGGAATCTCATATCCGTTCTCGGTAGACTCGGCAAGCCACCCCATAACAATATTTCCGTTTCCGTTGACAAGATTTTCATCTGCGTCAAGTGAAAAATCACCTGCTCTTGAATAGAATGTTTTATACGTTCCATCGCTATTGTTTTGTCCTTTAAGAACAAATAGTCCGTCTCCGCTAATTGCAGCTGCGGTTGGATTTGAGCTATTGATAAGTTCCCCTTGCGAGAAATTTGTATCTACCGAGCCTACCTTATCCCCGATTCCAATCTGAGAAGGATCTTCAGAATTTCCCGTTACCTGCTGATATATCATATCATAAAAATTAACGCTGCTTTTTTTAAAACCGATTGAATTAAGATTTGCAAGATTATTGGCAATCGTATCAAGCTCTATCTCTTTCGAAAAAAGTCCGTTTGCTCCTGTATATAACGCACCGATCATTGCGAGCTACCTCCGCTTGTATCATACAGCTTTGTAACATCATTTATATTGAGCGTTGCCCCTGTATTGGTATATAAAACGATGTCGTTTCCAACCTTTCCTATTCCTGTGACAATGCCGGCATCCTTTGTCAAATTCACCGGCTCACCATCAGGACCTGAGGCTACAAAACTTACGCTGTAGGAACCGTCTGAGACCTCGTTGCCGTCATTGTCAAGTCCGTTCCACACAAAGCTATGCTCTCCCTTTGATACATTGCCCAGATTCTGATTTTCCACCACATTGTTGTTTTTGTCGGTTATTATGGCCGTTACATTTGCGCTATCGCTAAGGTTGAAGTGTACCGGTGTAGCTTTGCCTGAATTAAGCCTTATCGATTGAGAAGAGCTCGCAACGCGCTTGCCTATCATATTTGAAGCTGTAACAAACGATTTCTTTTCATCTGTTGATGTAAGATTTTCTATTGCGCTGTTGATATTGGTCAGCTGCTCCAGCGAACTGAACTGAGCATTCTCAGCAATAAACTGTTTATCATCAAGCGGATTTGTAGGATCCTGATTTTTCAATTGAACAATAAGAAGTTTGAGAAAATCATCTTTACCTAACACTGATTTGGGGTTTATAGTTTTTTTGTTCTTCAGAGCTTCTGAAGACAAACTGTTGTCAACAGCAGATACATTCATTTTTGCCTCCTATATCCATAAATTTATCATATTGCGATAATATTCGTTTCTGCGAAAATGCTGATTTTTACCATTTTGCCCGAACTGCTCACTCCCGCTCCCGGCTCCGGCATTATCCGTGTTTGCCATATTTTGGTTATTGTCATTGTTCCAGTTTGAGAAATTGCCATTATTATTTGTCATGCTATGCGCAGATTCGGAAGAAGCTGCCGGCAATGCGGAAACCACAATCTTGGCAACCGAGATACTGTTTTTTGACAGATGATTTTTCAGATCACCGGCTATACTTTTTATCAGATTAGCAGTTGAAGCGTTTGCCGCGTTAAGCCTCAGGACAAGTCCTCCGCCGCTCATTGACAGTTTCAAAAACACCCTACCCAAACTGGGAGGATAAAGATTGACAGACAACGTCGGAGTCTGAGGATAGAACTTCATTGAAAATAATAATGAATCGCTTAACTGAGCCTTGATATTTGCATTAAACGCAGCGCTTGAAGACAAGCTATGATTCAGATTATTGATGCCAATTAAATTATCAATCTTGCCAATATCATTTGATAATATCATAAAATCGTCAGCCTGAGTCTTTTTCGTCGCCTCTATAGGAGAAGCAGGCTTATTGTCGAGCTGTCTTATATACAAATTTTTCTCAACTTCTGTTTTTTGAATTGACAATGACTTTGCAGATTTTGGGGAAGCAGACAAAGAGCTAACGGTTGAATCTATCTTGCTGCTTGCTGCGGCTTTTGTCATACTTTTATGAGTTTTGCCTGATCTGTTCTTTATTTTTGACGGCGAATCGCTGCCAGCGACAGAAAGTTTCAACTTTCTATCCATATTAGCAGATCCATTTAAGCTATATTTATGAAATTCTTCGGAAGAGCGGCTAAAACCGGAGCGTTCACTTTTAACAGAATTTGCGTCAGAGCGAACGGCAACGTTTGTATGATTATTTTCTACAGGCAATTTAACCGAGCTACTGTTTTCGTGCACATCTTTAAAAGCAATTTTTGAGGAATATTTGATACCATTCTTATGTGATTCGGTTTTTCCGACAATAGTCTTTTGGCTGATTACGTCAGATCTTTTTTTGTTAGAAATTTTTAACTTTTCCAAGACTGCTTCGGATTTGTCTTTTGATAATATCTTAAAAGAGATAACTTTATCGACTTTCGGTTCTTTTATTTTAAAAGCTCCATTTGCGTTAACCGGAACTTTTTCGGTCTTTAATGCAATTTCTTTAGGATCAGCTTTGGCAAGCAAAGCATTAATCTGTTTGCCATCCGGTTTGTTTTGACCATCAAACAGTTTCAAACGACTATTAGAGGAAAGTTTTGTTTTTGAATTTGTAACCTTTGCTTTTTGTTTGCCTAATAATATCCCATGATTGGATTCGGTATGCTTTAAAGTAACATCTTCATAAGCATATTTCAGAGTTTTTGAAACCCGTATCATGTCTTTTGTATTTTTCCTGTTTTGCCTATCATGCAATCTGGCAGCGCTAACTTTTCTCTCAGTATCAAAATTAAGTTTATTAGGCAAATCTAATTTGACGGTTTTATGATTAGCCTTAAAAACTATCCGCTTGGCACTCTCTTTCGGATGTTGTAAAACTTTTGTTTCCAAATCTTTCGATAATATTTTATCGGAAAAAACAGATTGCTCGGTTTTTGATGTTTTTGTTTTTAAGATCGACATCTCCTTCGGCACCTTTACAAAAAATACTCCGACTGAAGAATTGTTGTGAAAAATTTTCCCTTTCTCTGCTTTTTTTGC
>Ga0256829_1002410_pt1 | contig 13970 bp, 17 predicted proteins | sample 131447metaG_FD_185979 | JGI IMG/M metagenome (GOLD analysis project Ga0256829, IMG submission 185979) | Hydrothermal vent microbial communities from Lau Basin, Pacific Ocean - 131-447 | ecosystem: Environmental > Aquatic > Marine > Hydrothermal vents | place: Pacific Ocean: Lau Basin | collected...
CTTTTTATTACCAATATATACATTGTATGCGCCTTGCCTATTCTTTTTAATTTGACCCAATGGATGAGAAAAATTAAACTCGTTACTTTTTGATTTTATCGGAATGTAGCTTAAAGATTTTTTTATATCACTTAAATTTAACAAAATATTGTGATTTATTCCCAAAGTTCCATAATTTTTTATTATTTTAGCTATGTTTTGTTCATTGAGTTTAAAATCCCTACTGAACTCTATGCCCATTATTTTCATGTACTCTTCAATAGCCAGGAGTTGATAAAAAACTTTTTGAGACAAGGATGAAAGATTTTTACTTGTTTCGATGGCAAAAGCAGGTTTATTATGGGTAACAGCAAAATATGTTAGTGAAAGCTGCATCGCTTTATCATCTTTTTTAGTATTGGTATTTTTTACATTAAAAATGTGATGTTTCTCAATTAATCTTTTGTTGACATTATTTTGAACATCAAAAGCAATTTTGTTTAGGTCGCCAAATGGATGGTCACTGTCCAGTTTACATTGGTCTATAACACAGGTTTGTCCCCAGGCTTTTGGATTGTAAATATTGTTTTCATTCTTTTTTCTGTAAAAGCCATGACCGTCGTGAAGATTAAGTACAAGAGAAACATTTTTAGAGAGTATGATTTTTTTTACCTCTTCCACTATTTGTTTGTCTCTATCATTTTTCTTTATTATGGCAAATTTTCGATTCATATCACCGTGAATTCCACGTCTGTTTGCAACTATACTCTCTCTATTAAGATTAGGAATAATCCAAAGATTTTTTGATTCTATTTTATAATGTGTTGCTAAAATAGCTGGAGCATAATATCCGCCAGGCTCATTTCCATGGATGCCACCAATGACTAAAAGGGTGGTATTAGAGTCACTGTTTTCTTTCTTGATAAGATTTATCTTTGCAAAAAGAAGATGAGCATAGAGAAGTGAGAAAATAATTATGAATGATTTCACACTTATCTCTCTGTGATGATATTGAGTTTATCGTCAGTCAGTTTTACTATGAGAACTTTGTTCCCGTTAAAAGAGAAGCTTTTGGATTTATATTTTTCTTTAAAAGCAATTTTGAAAATATTTTGTGTATCGGGATAGGGGATTACATTAATATCTTTAAAGATTATGCTCTTTTTCTCTTGTTTATTGAAGATTCTTGTTTTATATTTTTTAAACTGCGCAAGGGACATACCGTCAAAACGTTTGAATTTTGGTGCATAAAAACTCAAATATTTGTCTATATCATTATATATCCACGAGTATCTCCATGCAAAAAGACTGGCAAGAACTTTAGCAAGAACAGCTTTATTTGCATTGTCCTTTTTGACAACATCTTCATCGATAATTAAGATAGTTTTACTAATATCTATATTTTTATCAAGACACTCTATACTTTTGTTGTTAATTGCAATACACCCTTTTGTAAACTCATCCCGTTTTTGATTGATGGGAAGTCCATGTATCCATATTCCCTGACCAGTTTTGCCTCTATACTTGTCAAAAACATTAGGGTAGGAGGTAACAAAAGCCATTGGACCATAAAAAGAGTCTACTTTTGTTATTTTCTTCACAATATTATAGATGCCAATAGGCGTTCTTAAATCTCCCTCTTTTTCTTTATCACCTTTAAGCTTTCCTGTATAGGCACTGTACTCTCTTTTGAGTTGGTAACTGTTGTTTGCATCTCGTTTATAGACACAAAGTTGTGATTTTGATTTATCACATGCAAGGATATTGTCATAAGATTCAAAATAACCAAATCTTGTATCAATATTTTGAAGATATTCTTTCCAGTACGCCTTTTGGGCAAGCTTTTTGTCAAGCTCTTTTTGTATGTTTTTGATACCATGATTTCTGTAATGTGTTAAAAGATTGACATCCGTAGCAAAAAGGAGTGATGCAAAAGAGAGTAATATGATTGAAAAAAATACCTTTTTAATGTTATTGTGCATTGTCATAGCCTATCTCTTTTAAGAAATTTTTATCTTTGGTCCACCCTTTTTTGACAACGACCTGAAGATTGAGATAAGCTTTTTTTCCGCTTAGTATTTCTATCTTTTCTCTGGCTGCTTTTCCGATTCTTTTGATAGATTCACCCTTTTTCCCGATGATGATACCTTTTTGAGACTCTTTTTCTATGATGATAGTCGCATAGATTCTGTCTATGCCATGGTCCTCTTCTATAGAGTCAATAATGACATCAGACTCATACGGTACTTCATCACTGACATTTTCAAAGATACCTTCACGAATAAAGCCGGCATAAATATCACGGACAAGTTCGCTTGTTAAATCTTCAGGATCATACAAGAAAGGCGATTCAGGAAGGAGCTTCGCGATGGTGTTAAGTAAATCTGTATGTCCTACTTTTCTTGGAATGGCAACAGGAATGAGCGCTTCAAACTTCTCTGCATATTGATTATATGAGGCAATTTTTTTGAAAAGTTTTTCTTGGGAAACCTGATCAATTTTTGAAAGTACTATGATATGTGGGATATTTTTTTTGTTAAGTTTTAAAAATTTCTCATAATGTTCTGTAGAGTCTGTAATAGGTGCAAGATAGACAATCAGATCACAATCTCCCATTGCTTTGAGTGCTTCATCAAGCATGAACTTATTGAGTGCCTTCTCTTTTTCATGCAGGCCGGGCGTATCTACAAAAATTATTTGTGCATTGTCATGCATAACAATAGCATTGGAGCGTTTTCGAGTAGCATTTGCTTTTTGGCTTACCATGGCTATTTTTTCACCTAGAAGTGAGTTCATTAGTGTACTTTTTCCAGCGTTAGGGCGTCCAATCAGAGAAACGAAACCAGCTTTTGTCATCTATATTACCTTCATTTGTTATTTTACGAGAGTACTACAATATGTAGCGTGAGAGGTCATCATCTTCGACAACTTCATCGAGTTTTTCATGGACAAGTTCACTTGTTACAATAAACTCTTTTCCTTTATACTTATCAGCATTGAAACTGATATCTTCAAGTATGCGTTCAAGAACTGTATGCAGACGACGGGCACCAATATCTTCTGCCATCTCATTGGCGCGGTGCGAGAGTTTTGCGATGGCGTGAACAGCTTCATCATCAAAAGTAAGCTGCATCTCTTCCACACTCAGTAGTGCTTCATACTGTTTAAGTAGAGAGTTCTCCGTCTGCGTGAGAATTTTGTAGAGTGTCTCTTCTGTTAAGGCTTCAAGTTCTACACGCAATGGAAAGCGACCTTGCAGTTCAGGAATTAGGTCACTTGGCTTACTTACATGAAAGGCACCGGCGGCAATAAATAAAATATGGTCTGTATTGATTGTTCCATATTTTGTAGAGACACTTGAACCCTCTACTATTGGAAGCAGGTCACGTTGTACACCTTCTTTCGATGGGTCGTTTCTTCCTTGGCTCTTTTCGGAGAGGGCAATTTTGTCTATCTCATCAAGAAAAATGATACCGCCATTTTCCGCACGGCGAAGCGCTTCTGCCGTGACTGAATTCATATCGAGTAGTTTTGCGCTTGCTTCTTGGCGCAGCACTGTTTTTGCATCTTTTACACTAAGCTCTTTTTTATTCTCTTCTTTGTTAAGCGTTGAGAATACTTTAGAGAAGCTCTCCTGTACTTTTGCCATTTCCGGTGGAAGGTTTGTGTCATTAAACTCTACGGACATATTTGGCTCAAGATCAATCTCTATGACCTTATCATCCATTTCACCTGCTTCAACACGTTTTTCTGTTGCTTCTAGCACTCTTTGATAATCATCTTTTTTACTCTCACTGGCTCCTTTTGGAAGAGGGGGAACAAGTTTTTCAGTGATACGGTTGATGATGTAGTTTTTTATCTTTTCTTTGCTTGCCTCTTCCTGCTCTGCTTTGACAATGGAGATGGAATTTACTACCAGATCACGTATCATAGACTCTACATCCCGACCGACAAAACCGACCTCAGTATACTTTGATGCTTCTACTTTAATGAAAGGTACTTTCATCATCTTGGCTAGTCTGCGTGAGATTTCTGTTTTTCCTACACCTGTTGAGCCTATCATAAGAATATTTTTTGGTTTTATCTCTTGACGCATCTCTTCATCAAGCTGCATTCTGCGGTAGCGTGTACGCAGTGCAAGGGCTATTGTCTTTTTTGCATTTTTCTGGCTGATGACATATTTGTCTAAATACTCAACTATCTCTTTAGGCGTCATATTCATTCGTTTTCATCCTCTAAGATAAGTGTTTTGATGTTGTGATTTGTATAGATACACAAATCTGCAGCGATGTGAAGGGACTCTTTTACAAGGTTTTCTTCATCGAGTGTTGCATGTTTTTTCAAAGCTCTAGCAGCAGAAATGGCAAAATTACCGCAACTTCACCATCTTCAGGTTCAACGACATCACCGTTTCCTGTTAAAATGAAAATATGTTCCCTGTTGAGAACTATCATCATCGCTTCTAAACGGCGCAGAACTTTGTCTTTTCTCCAAGCTTTAGAAAACGCAACAACGGACTTAAGTAAATCCCCTTTTTTATTCTCTAAGAACTCTTCAAACATATCAAAAAGATTAAAAGCATCGGCAGTACTTCCGGCAAATCCTGCAAGGATTTTACCATGATGGAGTGTTCGAATTTTTGTTGCATTACCTTTTAACACACTGTTGCCAAAGGTCACCTGACCATCACCACCGATGACAGCTTTGTTTTTTCCTTTGTAGGCGAGTATCGTAGTAGCGTCAAACATCTATGCTTACTCTCCCTGAACGTCTATGTGGAGTGTTGCATGAATGCCGTGACCAAGCTTTAGGTCAACATCATGTTCACCAACACTCTTTATACTTGTTTTATCTGTGATGTGTTTTTTGTCTATCTCTATGCTGTGCTGCTCTTGGAGTGCCTGTGCAATCTCATCTTTTGTCACTGCACCAAAAAGATGGCCGTTTTTTCCAAGTTTTTTTGTGATGATGATTTCTAGCTTATCCAGCTTTTGTGCTAACTCTGTAAGTCTGGCAATCTCAGCTTTTTCTTCTTGGGCTTTTCTTTTGAGCTCTGCTTCGTGCTCTGCAATGATTTCTGGAGTTGCAGGTTTTGCAAATCCTTTTTTGATTAAAAAGTTTTGACCGTAACCCGGTTTTACCTCTTTGACTTCTCCCGCATTTCCTAAACTCTTTACATCTTTTATTAAAAGTACTTTCATTTTATAATCCTAAAATTTATTATCGTTCGATTTCACCGGAATATGCAACGATTCCGTTTGTGAGATTTCCGATTTTTGTATATCCGCTATCTGCTAAAATTCTTGCAACGTGAGCAGAACGGCTTCCAACATGACAGTAAACAATGATATTTTCATCTTTGCCAAAATTTGCCTCTTCCCATGTCTGAAAAAATGATGATGTCGGTACTAATTTGTCAGCACTTTTGATGTGACCCATCTGCCACTCCATATATTCACGTACATCAACAAGTGTGAATTTTACCATGCCGAGCTCACGTGCTTCAAGAAGTGAAACAAGTTCATCCCCATCAAGTTCATCTTTGTTTACAAGCATCTCACACTCTTCTTTACTCAGACCGCGTGAGTGATTATGTGCTACTTCTTCCATACCAAGCTCAACTCTTTTCTTCTCAGCAAATTCCGGCGTACAGAAAATTCCACAGTGGCAAACTCCATCTTGGGGAATCTCTTTTTCAATTGCCGGTTTACATGGACAGACTCTGTCATCTACAGATTTTGGTTTTTCGCCTGTTGTATCTACCATAAAACATGGGCAAAAACGTTTTTTGTACATCATTTTATTACGTGCAAGACCCATCTGCACACCTTCATTAACATCTTCTTGTGGATTATAGACCCAGCCAAACTGTGCATTTACTTTATCTGTAAACTTTATAGTCTTTTCTAACTCTACTTGAAACTCTGGAGAATTCATATCAATTTTAATCATGCTCATAATTTTTACCTCTTATTTTTTGTTGTTTCTTGCTTCACCTTCAATGATAAAACGGAGTGCATTGAGTTTAATGAAACCCTCTGCATCTTTTTGGTTATAAACTTCATCCTCTTCGAAAGTTGAATATTCCGGATTAAAAAGAGAGACATCTGAACTTCTTCCAACAACCATCACACTTCCTTTGTAGAGTTTGAGTCTGACAGTTCCTTCAACAAACTTTTGTGTGTTGTCAATTGCTGCTTGGAGCATCTCACGCTCAGGTGCCCACCAAAAACCATTATAGATAAGCTTTGCGTATTTTGGCATCATTTCATCTTTTAAATGTGCGGCTTCTCGGTCAAGCGTAATTGATTCAATCGCGCGGTGAGCTTTGAGCATAATAGTTCCGCCCGGAGTCTCATAACAACCGCGTGCTTTCATTCCGACAAAGCGATTTTCAACGATGTCAACACGTCCAATTCCATGTTTGCCACCAAGTTCGTTGAGTGTTCTTAGCATTGTCGCTGGGCTCAGTGCCTCACCGTTAAGTGTTACCGGGTCACCGTTTTTGTATCCAAGTTCTATATACTCTGCTTCATCGGGAGCACTCTCTGGAGAGTTTGTCCAGAGCCACATACTCTCTTCAGGCTCAGCTGCAGGGTCTTCGAGTATTCCGCCTTCATAGGAGATGTGAAGCAGGTTGGCATCCATAGAGTAAGGAGATTTTTTTCCTTTTTTCTCAATCTCGATGTTATGTTCTGTTGCATATGCTAAAAGTTTTTCACGAGAATTGAGGTCCCATTCACGCCATGGCGCGATGATAGTTAAAGTGGAGTCTTGTCCTAGGTAACCCATCTCAAAACGAACCTGGTCGTTCCCTTTTCCTGTAGCACCATGGCTTACACCGTCTGCACCGGTAATTTTTGCAATTTGCGCCTGACGTTTTGCAATGAGTGGACGAGCGATAGAAGTACCAAGGAGGTATTCTCCCTCATAAATTGTATTTGCTCTAAACATTGGGAAAACGAAATCTTTTACAAATTCCTCACGCAGGTCGTCAATAAAAATATTTTCAGGTTTAATACCAAGTTCAAGAGCCTTTTTGCGAGCAGGTTCAAGCTCTTCACCCTGTCCTAAGTCTGCAGTAAACGTTACAACTTCACATTTGTACTCATCTTGAAGCCATTTTAAAATAACACTCGTATCAAGTCCACCAGAATAGGCTAATACGACTTTTTTAACACTTTTTTTCATCTGAAAACCTTTTAATTGTAAAATAATTGTCGCGATTATATCGAAAAATAAGTGATGTTTTGCTTATAGTAAAGCACTTTAGAGAGGTAAATAAGAAAAGATAAAGTATTTGCAGAAAAATGTAGGAGTAGGCTTCTGCTCAGGTGAGCATAAGCTTAGCCTTTGGAATCAAAAAGTATACCAGTTACTTCTTGCATTTTTGGTAAAAAAGCCTGTGCTTGTTCTGCAGGAAATCTTCGAATCATTCTATCTGTTTTAACATCAATAGCAGCAACATAAAAGATATCATGCTGATCAACACCAAATGTAATGTTGGTATTAAGCGGAGCCATCGCGTCATTGAGTTTTTGGACTAACTCTTTTACATCTTTTTGTGAATTTATTTTTTCATTTGAAGTTGAACTTGCTTTTTGAATCTGCTCAACAACATTATTTTGTTTCATTCTGCTCTGCGAAACCTGTTGTGTTGCCTGCATTTGTTGTTCTACTCTTCCTTGAGTCTCCTGTGAACTTACCTGAGATTGTTGCTGTCTTGCAACATTAGCTATGCCATCCATGACGTATCCCTCCATTTGAGAATATAGTAATTAGTCACAATATCGGCACAATAATTAATAACTTTAGAAAAAAATGCAAAAAAATGCAATTTCTCTTTTTTATGCTACCCTTGCATCTATGAAAATATATATAAATTTATTACGCCAAGAAGTGGTTTTAAGACGATTGTCTTTCATTCAGCTTATCAGTTATTTTGGTGCGTGGTTTTCCAATGTTGCCATCTATACACTCCTCATTCATCTAGGTGTTTCTGCTGAGATTGTAGCCTTTGTTGCAATGCTCAATTTTTTAGCAGGAGTTATTCAGGCACCGTTTTCTGGGCCTATAATTGACAGATTTCGGGCAAAAGAGTTGATGCTTTTTTTGATTTGTATTGAACTAATCGCTACGGCTGCTTTGATCTTTGTTACAGATCTTTCAGATTTGCATCTGCTCTATATTTTGATATTTGTTAAAATGGCAGCAGCCTCTTTTTATTTTACAACAGAGATGTCTCTGCTGCCAAAGATTTTGCATGGTGACAAACTGCAAAAAGCAAATGAACTGCACTCCATCATCTGGTCACTCTCATATACACTGGGAATGGCAATCAGTGGTTTTGTTGTTTATTGGCTCGGCATTAAAGCAGCTTTTATTTTGGATGCCTCTATGTTTGCGATTGCTTTTTTTCTGCTGTATGATTTGGATTTTAAAGATGAAATTCTTCATATTGAGGAGAATATTTTAAAAATGATGAAAGATACCTTTACTTATCTTGGCTCCAATCCAAAAGCACTCCATCTTATGGTTATCCACTCTTTTGTAGGGCTGACGGCTTTTGATGCTTTGGTGGCTCTAATGGTAGACAGATATTATGCTTCTGCTCTCGCTGTATCTTTAGCCCTTGGACTGCTGCACTCTGCACGTGCCATAGGCTTGGTCATAGGTCCGGTCGTACTTGGGAAATGGATAAATAACAAGCGTCTGACTTATGTTTTTATAGCGCAGGCAATTGCAATCTGGCTCTGGGCATACTGGATGCACAACTTTTATCTTTCACTGGCTGCAAGTGTTCTTGTCGGCTTTTTTACGACAACACTCTGGTCCTACTCCTACACACTTTTGCAAAAAAATATAGAAAAAAAGTATTACGGTCGGATAGTGGCATACAATGACATGCTCTTTTTAAGCTCAGCTGCTTTTACCTCTTACATGACAGGATATCTCACAACACTTGATTATACACTGGAAAATATCACTTTTTTGATGGGACTTGGTTTTATTATAGGTGCAGTGTATTATAATTATGTACTGAAAAAAGAAAAATTTAAAGAGATATAATGTTTAGTTTTGCAATTTTAGGCGGAATACTTTTAAATATCGGTGCATATTTGACCTACAAAGGTAAAATTTATCAGGCTGTCATTGTCTATATGTTTGCAGATATTTGTTGGATTGTTATGGCATTTCAAAAAGATGATATGGTTGGGACAGGCTTTATTGTAGTCGGGACTATATTGGGCTTTTTAGCATATTTGAAAATGAAAGACGGCGGTATGAGTAAAAGTTTAAATGAGGATGATGCGTAGTGGTTTATAGATTTAATGATGAAGAGATAAGTTTAGAAAATTTGACACGGCTTTATGGTGCAGTTGTGATTGATATGCAGGGAGAAGTGGCTGAGATGAGTCTGGAGTGGTTTGACCTGTACGGTGATAAAGTAAAACTGATTCAGTATGTCCTTGTTTTTGATTATACGCTTCCAGGAGAGAATGTACGGGATAAAAAAGTTTTAGAATTCACAAGCAAAGATGCTTTAATAGAAACGATGCAAGAGGTAGCACAATTTTTTCAAAAATAATCTCACGTGACACGAAAAAAGTACTCTCTCTAGCTTTCCCTGCAGCACTGAAACATCTTGTAGATATTTTACAGGTTCTCATAGATATGCTGATGGTAGGAACTGTCAGTGTCGCAGCTTTGGCAGCTGTGGGTATGAGCATGCAGTTTATGATGATAGTTAATGTTTTTATGACACTTTTTGTCGTCGGAGGCAATGCGCTTATATCGCGATTTATCGGACAGGGGAGAAAGAACAGGGCTTCTGCACTACTTTTTTCTCTTGTAATTTTGGCTGTTTTGCTGGCCGTTGTTGTAAGTATTGCCGGATATTTTGGAGCGTATCATTTTTATGCCTGGATGGGTGCTACGCCTGCGGTTGTAGAGGAGGGTGGAACATATTTTCGTGTAATGTCTCTGGGAATTATTGTAATTTTTCTTGATACACTGCTCTATAATGCTCTCTCAGCGGCAGGAGACACCAAAAGTTCTCTGTATATCAAACTGGTCTCATCAGGACTCAATGCCTGCATGAACTATGTTCTTATATTTGGGCACTTTGGATTTCCGGCTCTTGGCATTGAAGGTGCTGCAATTGCGACAGTTCTAGCCTATATTTTTAACAATGTTGCTTACTTCATCTTAATCAAAAAGATGAACTCAAAGCTGGATTTTTTGCCACTTATTCGCTTTAAAGATATCAAACGTGTTCTTAAAGTTGGTTATGCTGCCGCTATTGACAGGGGAATTTCAAGTTTGAGTTTTCTCTTTTTTGTCTCCATCATCACTGCATATGGAACTGCAGAACTTGCAGGCTATCAGGTCGGTCTTCGCGTTGAGGGCATCGCTTTTATGCCGGGCTTTGGTTTTGCCATAGCATCCATGGCGTTAGTAGGGCAAAATATTGGGGCGAAAGATTTTGACAAAGCTTACAATATGGGCATCATCAGCGGAAGGATTGCGTATACTTTTATGGGGAGTGTTGGTTTGATTATGATTCTTTTCCCTGAGTATCTGGTACATTTTTTTACAAAAGATGCGCTCACTATTGCTGTGGCTTCGAAGTATCTCATTTTAGTAGGACTTGCACAGATTCCACTTGCTATTATGTTCGTCTATTCTGCATCACTGCGTGGGGCAGGGGCTACAAAAACGACACTCAAAGTCAATCTAGTCTCCCTTTGGATATTTAGACTGATTCCATCATACATAGCCTATAAAATGGGCTATGGAATTATTGTTATTTTTGCGATTATGAACTTAGAGACCTTAATAAAAGGAATAATTTACTGGAGAATCTACTCTAAAAGAGCGTGGCTACATACAAAAGTTTAATTCGTCACAAATCTGTATATTTTAGTGGAATTATGTCAAAATATACGAAGTAATTACTAGCTTTATACAGTTTATTTTACGGTCTCGTTACTCTGTTTTGTTAACTTGCTTGTAAGTGTCCAGATTCTTCTTTAAGTCTTTCAGCTATCCAAACTTTAATGATAGACTGCCTTGTAACACCAATCTTTTTTGCTTCTCTATCTAAAGACTCTATAACCCATTGTGGAAAATCAACATTTACTTTTTTTGTATCTGTTTTAAGAGCATTAGGTCTTGTTGCTTTTGAAAAATCTAGGTATTCACTTATGTCTTCACCATTATCAAATTTTTCATCAAACTCTTTAGCTGTTATTGTTTTCATAATTTTTCTCCTCATTTTTTCTACATCTTCGGACACTAATAATTCTATTTGTGTCTTCTCTTATAGTAAATATTACAACAAAGCATTTTGTGAGTATTTTTGAGATGAGAGCATAACGAATTTCATTATCAACAATATTTGCGGGAATTACAAGTGCATCTTCATCTTGCCAAAGCTTTTGGGCTTCTACAAAATCTATGTTATGTTTCTCTTTGTTGATTTTACTTTTTTGTTCATCATACTCAAATTTCACATAAACCCTTTTGTATTAAGTATAAAAAGTATACTTTAATTATACTCTATTTGTCAAGTCTTATAATTTTTTGTGGGAGTTAACGACTATCTTGAGAAATAAGTCGCCGCTAGGCTACTTATTTCTCTCCTAGAACTTGTTATATATTTAATCATCTAACATACTTAAATGTTTTCTATCATGATAAGTCAATGATAGTAATATGCAATATTTTAAAGCTTTTAAATCAAGAGCAGTATCTTTTTGAAAAATAATTTCTCGATTTCCTTCAAATTTAAATCTATCACTAAAGAGTTCTCTAAAAGTATTAACTAATTTAGTTTTACAATTAAAGTACATTGAATACTGATTTGGTTTTGTATTTTTCCAATCAATTCTCAGAGTACTTCCATTTTTTGTTATATAGCTTGGTTCATTCCACTTTAATGTTTCTTGCATATCAGTGATTGAACTTTCATTTGTTGCTACTTCATATATGAGTTCTCGTAATTCTAAAAGTTTTTGTCTCATATCAGTGGGGTAGTTGTCAAATTTATTTTTTACATCATCATTCTTGAATGGTGTCATTGAAAATTTCCTTATATGATATAGTTTGTTATCTATTTTATAATTTTAAGATATTGAAATATAAATTTCAATCTCATTTTGACCTTTATAATATTCAAAATCAGTTTTGTAAATTCTTTTATATTGAGAATCTTCATTTAAGAAATACTCCCAAATTTTACCCCAAGTTTCTATTATCGCTTGTACTCTTGTATTGTCATCAGTTTCTTCAAATATTTTATTGAATACTAAATATTTACCTTTTTGAATTTTAACTGTATCTAGCTTACTATTTAAGATTTCATATCCTGCGAGTACATCAAACTCACCATTCGCATCTGATTCAAAATTATAGTAAACACCATAAACTCTTTCACCATCTTTATAATTTACTTCTACGGTGCTGTCAAATTTCTGCCATATAGCACCTATCTTTGCAGTTTCTGGATTCATCTCATTTGAATTTTTTGTTCTGACTGAAATACCATATATTAATTTTTCTTCAATTTCTTCTACTCTCATATTTTTCCTTTATGTTTGTTTGCCCGTAGTATATAACGGTTGAAGATAGCCGATAAGTTGCCGCTAGGTAACTTATTGGCTACTCTGTTTTGTTAAACATCAACCTAATCCATACTTCCAATTTGATGGGTTAAACTCTTTCAGTATTTCATCTTCACTATGTTTTCGAATATTTATTTGGTACCATAATTCTTTCGCAATAGCAGGAATAGCTTTTTGTATTCTTATGTCATTTGGTAGCTCATAAACATAATATGGTCCATATGCCAACTCTTGAATATCTTTAATATTTAAAGTTTCCAATAAAAATTCTACTTCTTTTTGTAATAAATAAATTGGTGCAGATAACCCAAATTTGTTATCTTTCCATATATCGATTTTTGTTCTATTTTGAAAATTTTCATAGCTATTAAGTAAACCTAGTATTGATAATAAGCCTTGGTTAGTCCCAAAATCATTAGATGTATAATTTTGTTTACAACCTATAAATAAAATTTCAATAGATTTACTAATATTTAATAATTTTTCATTTGTAGATTTAGTTTTTGTCTGTAATCTGTTTCTTAACTCTCTATCTTGTTCCGATAAATCTTTAGATTTTGATAACTTTTTAACTTTATTAATATTTTCATTGTTCTTTTCAATATAGCATATCACTTCAAAATTATTTTTATCGTTTACATTATAAATTAAATCTTGAACAATTGATTTTAATTTTGTATCATCTTCTGTAAATTTATATTGTTCATTTAGCATAATATAAATTTTTATTTTTTTCTCTTTTGAATCAAAAAAATTAGGAATATAAGATTTAAGTTTGTCCCAAAAAAACCATAAGGCTGTAACACCTCCTAAAATAGTTGCAATACCTAAAATTATTTCCATATCTTTACCTTTGTTTAACGGTCGTCGTGAGTGATAATTTACCCGCTCTTGGGTAAATTATTCGTCTCCTCGTTTTTGTTAGATGTTTTAGACAGCCACTTGCTTAATGTCTTAAAAGAAATTATATTACTGTTAATGAGTAGTAACAGTAGATTTTGTATGCACAACTATATTTTGTTCTATATACTCTTGTGATCTTTTTTTTACTATTTGTCTAGAATCATTAAGCGGTAGTTTTTTTTCTATTTTCTTTAAAAAATTATTCTGAACATTTTTTGGAATATTGATTATCCCAAAATGATATCTCACAGAAGAATTTAGTATTTTATTTACTTTTGAAAACACTTCATCAAAGTTATTCTCTATAAAACTGTAATCAATCCCTTCAAAAAAAATCTCAAAATCTATGAAATCATAACCGCTATATTTTTTTAAATAGCCGATAAGGCTTTTCGTACTAATTGTATCAATTGTTGTTATTGTGTTATCTTCTAAATTTAACAAATTTGACAACTCATTTTC
>Ga0256829_1002411_pt1 | contig 13967 bp, 13 predicted proteins | sample 131447metaG_FD_185979 | JGI IMG/M metagenome (GOLD analysis project Ga0256829, IMG submission 185979) | Hydrothermal vent microbial communities from Lau Basin, Pacific Ocean - 131-447 | ecosystem: Environmental > Aquatic > Marine > Hydrothermal vents | place: Pacific Ocean: Lau Basin | collected...
TCAAGGCGACTGACGGTGACAGTCACATGGGTGGCCGTGATATTGATCAGAAAATTGTCCGCTATCTCGCGGAAGAATTTAAGAAAGAGAGCGGTCTTGACATCACGAAAGATCCGCTAGCTCTCCAACGCCTTGATGAAGCTGCGGAGAAAGCAAAGCAAGAGCTATCCAGTGCTTCGGAGACAGAGATTAATATTCCTTTCATTACCGTGAGCAAGGAGGGAACACCCCAACACCTTCTTATGAAATTAACGCGGGCGAAACTAGAATCCCTCGCGGAGGAATACATCACGCGCTCTATTGATATTACAAAGAGGACACTAGAAGCCGCAGGGGTGCAGGTAGGAGACATTAATGAAGTTGTTCTCGTCGGTGGCCAAACCCGCATGCCTAAAATCCAAGCAGAGGTAAAAAATCTCTTTGGAAAAGATCCCCATATGGGTGTCAATCCCGACGAAGTGGTGGCGGTTGGTGCGGCAATTCAAGCTGGCGTTCTTCAGGGAGACGTGAAGGATATTCTCCTTGTGGACGTCATCCCCCTTTCACTCTCGATTGAAACTGCTGGCGGAGTTGCGACAAAAATTATTGAACGTAATACGGCTGTGCCGACATCGCGCACGCAAACCTTCTCCACCTTCGCTGATAACCAAACATCGGTTGAGATTCACGTTACCCAGGGCGAGCGTGCCATGGCTGCGGACAATAAGTCTCTTGGCCGCTTTCTTCTGGACGGCATTCCTCCGGCGCCGCGCGGAGTTCCTCAAATTGAGGTAACCTTTGACGTTGATTCAAATGGTATTTTGACTGTGAAGGCAAAAGAAAAATCAACGGGGAAAGAGCAGTCCATTCGCATTGAGGGATCCACGGGACTCTCAGAAGCGGATATTGAGAAAATGCGCCAAGATGCTGAGGCGCACACAGCAGAAGACGAGAAACGCAAAGCGCTCGTTGAGGCAAAGAATGTAGCGGACCAAATGATTTATACCGCGGAGAAGGCGCTGAAGGATGCGGGCGATAAGGTCCCTGAGGATGTGAAGAAAGAAGTGACAGAGAAAATAGAAGAGGTTAAAAAGGCGCAGGGAGGAGAGGACGCTGACGCAATCAAGAAATCCACAGAAGCCCTTTCCTCGGCAATGTCCAAAATAGGCGAAGCGGTGATGAAGAATACGCCCTCTTCCTCTCCTGGCGAGGGAGAGAAGGGAGGAGGAGACACACAGAACGAGCCTAAGGATGCAGATTTTAAGGAGAAACCAGGGGAAGACTCCTCTTCATCCTAGGGAAATATTTTGTGTAGCTAACGCCCGCGACTTGTCGCGGGCGTTAGCTTTTGCATTTTTCGCGGTAACGGGTGTATAGTATTGTCCATGACAAAAGACTACTATGCCGTGCTTGGTGTTGATCGGGGAGCGAGCAAGGAAGACATAAAGAAGGCCTTCCGGAAGCTCGCCCAAAAGTACCACCCGGATAAAGGGGGCGACGAGACACGGTTTAAAGAAATAACAGAAGCCTACGCGGTGCTCTCCGATGATAAGAAAAGGCGGGAATACGATTCCTATGGCCGTACTTTTGCCGGCGGAGGCGCTGATGCGACGGGGGGGGTTGATTTCAGCAATTTTACAAATGGCGCACCTTTTGGAGAATTTGATTTTTCCGATATCTTTTCTGGATTTGGCGATATTTTTGGTGGAGGGGCGCGTGCCCGTACCGCGCGAGGGCGTGATATTTCCATTGATATTGAGGTTTCTTTCAAAGAGGCGGTCCTTGGCACAACGCGCTCGGTGCTTCTTGCAAAAATAAGCGCCTGCGACGCATGCGGCGCTACTGGTGCAAAGCGCGGAACGGTCATGGATACCTGCGCAACGTGCGGTGGGTCGGGCCGTATTCACGAGACACGCAATTCCATTTTAGGGACTTTTGCGACTGTACGCGTGTGCCATGACTGCGAAGGGGCCGGCAAGGTGCCCAAGGAGAAATGTCCGGTGTGCCATGGTCACGGCGTCTTGCGCCGCGAAGAGGAAACACTTATTAAAATACCAGCAGGCATTGATAACGGCGAAATGATTCGCCTTCCCGGACAGGGAGAGGCGATTAAGGGAGGAGCGCCTGGAGACCTGTACGTCAAAGTACACGTCAAGCCCGATCCCGTCTTCCGGAAAGAGGGTTTGAACTTGGTAATGGATTTACCCATTAAACTTACTGACGCGCTTCTTGGTACGGCGGTAACCCTCACTCTTGTTGATGGGAAAAAGGTTGAAGTTAAGATCCCCCCTCTTTCTCGTGCCGAAGAGGTGCTTCGTGTGCGGGGCAAGGGGGTATCCAATGATGCCGGGCGAGGTGATCTTCTCATCCATGTTTCTATTGCGCTTCCACGGAAAATCTCTACGCAGGCAAAGAAAGCCATTAACCAACTAAAAGAAGAAGGTTTATAGAATTCTGATAAATAAAGGGGAAAATCGCCCTTTTCCTCCGTGTGTCGTTTATACTTAAGGATATGACCCATACGCTTGCGCAGGCACAAACTATTGCCTCTCATACCTCCTTTAGTCTTTCTGCTCTTGGAGGAGATTTTCTCGTTGTTCTTATTCTTCTTGCTGTTTTTTTTCTTTTTGCCCGTTACACGGGACGAGGGCAATTCGTTGCGCTTCTCATATCCCTTTACACGGGCTACGCGCTCTATAGCATTTTCCCCTTTATGCGCTTTTTGCCGACGGCGCCCCCTGTGACCGCCCTTATTGCAGACGTTGCGCTCTACAGCCTTTTTGTGGGGGCTACTTATGTTATTTTACGGCGCGTTGTGGTATCGGATTTTCTTTCTGTGGGAACAATCAGTCTCATTATTCTCTCTTTCCTTGCCGCTACCTTTTTGATCGCCCTTGCCTACCATGTTTTCCCCACGCGTGCTGTATATGCCTTCACGCCCGCCCTCAACGCACTCTTTGCCTCTCCCGACCTTTTCTTCTGGTGGTTTATGGCCCCTCTTCTTGGCCTTTTTTTCTTAGGGCGTTGAGCTCTATGCGCTTTTCGCTCTCTCTTGCTATACTCGGGAATAATGCCAGGCACAAAGAACATAATTCAAGACCTTGAGGCACGAGGGCTTATTGCCGATAAAACCGCAGATCTCGCGCGTATTTTCTCAGAACCGCGGACGGTTTATTGGGGTATTGATCCCACAGCTGATTCTCTACACGTTGGCCACCTTGTTCCCCTCCTTATGATGAAACGTCTTGGTCTTGCTGGGCATACGCTCATTTTTCTCGTTGGCGGGGCGACAGGTATGATTGGCGACCCGAAAGAGAAAGGTGAACGTTCCTTGCTTGAAGAAGAGGTAGTGGAGGGAAACGTGCGGGCAATTAAAAAACAAGTACGCACATTGATAGGCACCCTCCCTTTTCGTCTGGTTAATAATATCGCGTGGCTCTCGCGCGCTTCTCTCATTCCTTTTCTCCGTGACGTTGGTAAATACTTTACTGTCAACGAGCTTATTAAACGGGAGACTATCCGTCGTCGTCTTGAGACGCCTGATGAGAGTATCTCCTATACGGAATTTACCTACGCTCTTCTTCAGGGGTATGACTATTTTGTGCTCAATAAAAAATACAATTGCACTTTGCAGATAGGGGCTTCAGACCAATGGACAAACATTCTCTCGGGCGTTGAACTCATTCGCCGAAGGGCAGGGAAGGAGGTTTTTGGTCTCACGGTCCCCCTTGTGACCGATGCTGCCGGTAAGAAATTCGGTAAAAGCGAAGGCAATGCCGTGTGGCTGGATGCGCGAAAAACATCCCCCTTTGCCTTTTATCAATTCTGGCTTAACCAGCCCGATAGCGTTCTGGGCTCTTATTTGCGTCTTTACACCTTTCTCTCATCCAAGGAGATTGATGCTCTTTTAGAAATGCATCACGCGAATCCCGCCAAGCACCGCGCTCAGCAGGTGCTCGCGCACACAGTAACAGAAATTGCTCACGGCGCCTCTGCAGCCGCTTCAGCTGAAGCGGCTGCAGAGGCGCTTTTTGGCAGAGCTCCTCTCTCTTCGCTCTCGCGCAGCGCGCGAGCCGCCCTACAGGCGGAGGCTCCACACATCCTTGTGCGCAAAAGGACTACGATTATGGATACCCTGTTAAAAGGAGGCTTCGCTTCCTCTAAGAGTGATGCGCGACGCCTTATTGCGGGGGGTGCAGTTTTCCTCAACGGTATACAGGTGGGAGAAGACCGCGTATTTGGAAAGGATGATTTTACAGACGGTCTCGCGCTCCTTAAGAAAGGGAAACACGATGTTCTCCTTCTCGTTTTGAAATAATGTGAGAAATCGGCTATACTCACAGAACTGCGTCGGTGGCAGAGTGGTCAATTGCACTTGGCTGTAAACCAAGCGGCTTTATGCCTACGGGGGTTCGAATCCCTCCCGGCGCACCATAGAAATAGAGGAAAGGGTGTGCGCAAAGAGTAACTTCCTCTACAATATGTACAATATGTAATGCGTACGATACCCCTTGACATGGTAGGAAGGGAAGGGTTTTATAGGATGGGTGTTCTTCTTGAAAGAAGTTAGGAAAAGACGCATGGGTAAAAGCAAGAAGGAGTAGCGTATGCACAGGCAGCACGACTCTTGGCGGACGAGAAAAAGTGCAAAGAGGCCTTTCTCGTCATTTCCTCTTGCGCGCATCAGCGCAATCACTGTTCCCAGCTGTCTGATACAAGGAGAAACGATCAATCAAATACTCTCGCTCTTTCCTTTCTTTTCCCGTAACGATATCAGTTTTGCGCGGGGAATAAAAATACATGACGGATGCTATCACGTTCCGCCGGCAACCATCTATCTCCATCAGGTCGTCCACAGCGGCGCGTCTCTGGAGAAGATTCTCAACCTTGTTGGATTGGCATGCTGCGTGAACCCTCTGTACTATTTTCTTGCTCTTCCTCTCATACAGGAAGCACTCTGGTCACTTGAGCGTTTTCTGGGGGAGAAGAGAAACAGGCATATGGTAGGGGTCGTTTACGGAGCGGGAAGTAACATGCCCCACCTTATGGAAGCGTGGTGGCAGTTAGATTTTAAAAAGGAGTATGTGAAGCACACACGAGAAACGTCTCTTCACCACCTCTCTCACCTCCACGAAGGCACTCTCGTTCTTATTCAAGACCACAATGGATAAAAGGGTACAAACTCAAAAAAACGGGCCGTCGGCCCGTTTTTCTTTTCTACGGCTCTTTGTCGTTATACTATTTGACTGATGGGAGAAATTTGCGACAGTGACTTAACACTTTCCGCAGCTCTCGCGGGTAAAGAAATTCCGCCTTCTATTCGCGATTCTCTTGTTCTTGTTAGCGTCACCTATCTTTCCTTTGACTCTCGTATCCATCGCGGACAAGTCGTTATACATCGCGCGCTTGCCCGAGACATCCGTGCCATTTTTGAAGAATTGGAAAGAATGCATTTTCCTCTCCATCGCGCTGTGCCGATAAGTGCATATGGATGGGACGATGACGCCTCCATGCGCGCAAACAATTCATCCGCCTTTAACTACCGCACCATTGCAGGTACAAATGATATTTCTGTGCACGCTTTTGGTTGGGCGATTGACATAAATCCTCTTTTCAACCCCTATACGCGGCGCGACGGCGTTGTCATTCCCGCTGGCGCCTTTTATGATTCCGCACGCCCCGGTACCGTGACGGGAGAAATTGCGCGCATTTTCACCGCGCGAGGATGGCAGTGGGGAGGTGACTGGGAAGGGAAGAGAAAAGATTGGCAACATTTCTCTAAAAGGCCGTAACTATGCTATTCTTACGGCATGGATGAGAATAAGCCCGTTCTTCTTTCCGGCGTGAAGCCTTCGGGAGAATTCCACATTGGAAACTATTTTGGTGCGCTCCGGCAACAGGTAGAGCTCTTTGAGAGCGGCAAGTATCGCTGCTTTATTATGGTCGCGGACTATCATGCGCTCAATACTGTGCGGGATGCTGGCGAGATGCGAAGGTACACATACGACCTTGTCATGACCTATCTCGCCGTGGGGCTTGATCCGGAGAAGGTTATTCTTTTCAAACAGTCGGACGTACCGACACACACAGAACTCGCTTGGATCTTTGGAACCCTCACCACCATGCCGTACCTGATGCGCGCCCACGCTTTCAAGGATGCCCAAGAGAAAAACAGGGAAATTAACGTAGGGACCTTTACCTATCCTTTACTCATGGCCGCCGACATTCTCCTCTATGACACGGCAATCGTACCGGTAGGGCAGGACCAAAAGCAACATATAGAGATTGCGCGCGATACGGCGGAGAAATTTAACCATACGTTTAGAGATGATGTTTTTACCTTACCCGAGCCTTATATCGTGCCTCACGTTGCAGTTGTTCCTGGTACAGACGGGCGTAAAATGAGCAAGAGTTATAACAACGTCATCCCACTTTTTGCAAGCAGGGAAGAGATCGCGCGTTTGGTGATGGGTATCGTTACAGATTCAACAGGGGAACGCCCGGAAAATGTTTATGCCATCCATAAACTTGTACGAAGCGAGGACGACCTTGCCGCTTTGTATGAGGAGCATCGGGGGCAGTATAAGATCTTGAAAGAAGCTCTCATTGAGGATCTTGATTGTTATCTCACCCCTTTGCGCACACGCTATCACGAGCTGCGGCGCGATCTGGGCATAGTGGAAGATATTCTCGCGCGCGGAGCAGAAGAGGCACGAGACACTTCTGCGCGGAAAATGGAGAGGGTGAAAAAGGCCATCGGGGTTTTATAGAGTTTTATAGCAATAATTGGGGCGCTCCGCGCGCTTTACTCAAGTATTGTTTAGTTGTATAATTCACCTTGGAATCCTAGGAAAAATAGCGAGGGGATTACCATGGCCCAGAAACCGCTTTCTCCCGCGGAAAGGCAACGCCTTGAGGTTTTTCGGCTGCGTGTGGCGCGGGTATAGACAGAAACGCCTACCTTGCCGCGCAAATACTCCGGGATCTTCTCAAGGAAGCACAAACCATACGAGAGGAGATACACCACTATGTGTCTTTGCTTAGTGGTTTGAGCAACGAACACATTATTATTCTGGGAATTATCCGCAAAGCTGCGGAGGAGTCACAAAACCTGTACGAGCAGGTAAACGAAATTGTCTACTCTCTCCAAAGCCCCGATACTCCTATGGGAGAAGTTTTGCGGACACTGCATACGCTTCCGCGGCGCTCCTCTCTTCGTGTGGTTTGAGGTTTACCGCGTCCACAACCCCCTCTTTCGTGACTTCTTGAAAGAGGGGTTTTATTTAATTCACAGGAATCCGTACAATAGACTCCGTGCGGGGGAGCATATCGTACGGGGGCAAATGTTATGCTATTTTATAGTTATGCTAAGAACGCTTATTGCAGATCTTCCCCAAAATGTCGGAAAGACTGTGCTTATCGCTGGATGGGTTGACGTACGGCGCGACCACGGCAAGATAATCTTTTGTGATATCCGCGACCGTACAGGCACCGTTCAGTCTGTTTTTCTTCCCCAGCAGGGAGACGCCCTGTCTATCGCTAAAGATTTACGGAGCGAATGGGTCGTGCGCCTTGAGGGCGTTGTAAACGAACGCCCTGAAAAAATGCGTGTTCCTGGCCCTCTGGGCAGCATTGAGCTTGAGGTAACGGCGATTGAGGTCCTCGCACGGGCAGCTGAGCTTCCCTTTGAGAAAGACACGCCTGTAAATTTGGAAACGCTCCTTAACCACCTTCCCCTTACTCTGCGCTCAAAGCGCTTGCGGGCTGTTTTTACGGCCCAGGCGCGGATTATCCAAGCGTTTCGCGATACCCTCAATAAGCAGGGATTTACCGAATTCCAGTCTCCCGCTCTTGTTGGGGGAGACGCCGAAGGCGGCGCTGCTGTTTTTCCTGTGGAATACTATTACGGCAAAAAAGCGTATCTTGCGTCTTCGCCGCAGCTTTACAAGCAGATACTCGTCGGCTCTCTAGAGCGCGTTTTTTCTACTCCTAAGGTTTTCCGCGCAGAAAAAAGCGCAACAACGCGACACTTGTCTGAGTATAGTTCTCTTGATCTGGAAATGGGTTTTATTAATGATCACACAGACGTTATGGCTGTGGTGGAGTCAGTGGCACGGGCAATGGCTACAAGCGTGCCGAAAGAAGTGTTTCTCTCTCTTGAAGCATCGCAACCTCTCCTTCCTTCGGATTCTTTCCCCACCATCAAACTTGCTGAGGCGCACGACCTTCTTTTCCAGGAAACTGGCGTTGACAAGAGAGCGGAACCTGATCTTGATCCGGAAGATGAGCGTTGGCTGTGCGCATGGGCTGCGCGGGAGCGAGGAAGCGATTTCCTTTTTGTGACCCACTATCCTGTACAGAAAAGGCCCTTTTATGTTTACGAGGACGAGAGTGATCCCGGTTTTACAAAAAGTTTTGATCTTCTTTTCCGCGGCTTAGAGGTATCAACGGGAGGACAGCGTATTCACAACCCTTTTTTGTTGGAGGAAAAAATTCAGGCACGAGGTCTTGACCCAAAGAATTTTTCTTTCTATCTTCAGGCCTTTCGGTATGGTATGCCTCCCCATGGAGGCGCAGCAATCGGCCTCGAACGTTTTACTGCGCGCCTGCTGAACATTCCGAACGTGAAAGAGGCCGCTATTTTCCCTCGTGATATGAACCGTATTGATACCCTTCTCCATGACACAAATAGCGAAGAGTTTTAATGTGCGTACGCCTGTGTACGAAGGCCCCCTTGAGCTCATTCTTGAGCTCATAGAGAAGCGCAAACTTCTCGTGAACGACTTTTCTCTTGCTTCTATTACGGATGATTTCATCCAGCACGTACGTGCACAGGAAACCTTCCCCGTTGAGGAGACAGCAAATTTTATTGCTGCTGCCGCAACCCTCCTTCTCATCAAATCAAAATCACTCATTCCCACGCTAGCGCTCACCGAAGAAGAAACGGAAGACGTAGACGATCTGAAGCGCCGCCTTGCTCTTTACGAAAAGACGCGCGAGGCCGCGAGCGGCCTCGCGCGTCTTTTCGGCAAAGAAATTCTCTACGCGCGCGGGTATATATCTCGGGAACCGATTTTTTCTCCCGGCCGCGATCTCTCTCTTGCGGCTCTTACATGCTCTTTGGAAGATCTTTTGGCGAACCGCGAAGAGGCTACCGAGCCTCTCCCTGAGGCGCGCGTGCGCCCGGTCCGTTCTCTGGAGGAAACAATGGAGGCGCTCACCGCGCGTGTGCAGTCTGCTCTAACCCTTTCTTTTCGGGAATTTTCCGGCTTTGGCAATCAAGAAAGGGTAGATGTTATCGTTTCTTTCCTTGCTCTTTTAGAGCTTGTCAAGCAGGGGGCAGTAGAGGTGGCGCAATACGACCTTTTTGAAGATATCCATATAACTAATGCTGCGCCTCGCGCCGTGCCACGCTATGACAGGCCTTAATTCACCTTCCGCGCCTTGCTGGCAGAGTTTTTCGCGGTATTCTAAGGAGGATGAACGCACTGCCAATCCTGCTTGAATCTCTTCTTTTTGCTGCAGGCGAGCCTTTAGAGAAAAAACGCGCGGCGGCACTTCTTGGCATCTCGCTAGAAGATGTTGAAAAAACAGCAGAATCTTTACAGACAGCCCTTAAGGGTAGGGGGATTACCCTTGTAGAAACGAAAGATGCCCTTGAGCTGAGGAGCGCCCCCGAGGCATCTGTGGTTATTAAACGGTTGCGGGAGAGCGAGCTTTCGCGCGATTTAGGACAGGCGGGGCTTGAAGTTCTCTCTATTATCTTGTATCGCACTGGCGTGACGCGAAGTGATATAGATTGGATTCGTGGCGTTAATTCATCCGCAACCGTACGGACACTCGCTATGCGAGGCCTTATTAAGGGGAAGGAAGACGCGGCAGATCGTCGTCGCATACGCTATGAGATTACTCCCGAGGCGCTTGCCTATCTGGGCATTTCGCGTGTAGAGGATCTTCCACACTATGCCACATTTGCCTCTCTCCTTACCGAGCATGAAGAGGGCAGGGAGAAGGAGGGGGAGGAAAATCCCGTGTGAGGAAAGCGAGGCTTATGGAACCAATTCTTATTGACCCGCGTATCCGGCGTAACCGTATAAAGAGAGAGGCGGGAACGGCCTTTTTTATAGCTGCCTTTATAATTGGCCTTTTCTCTTCTTTTATTCCGCGACAAGCCCCCTCTATTCAACCGTCTGTCGCTGTTGCCTCTTCCACACCAAACGCTTTTGCCCACATCTCCCTCCAAGCACGAGCTGCCATTGTGTATGACCTTGCTCAACATAAAACCCTCTTCGCGAAAAACGCCGACGCCCAACTCCCCCTTGCCTCCATAACAAAGCTACTCACTGTTTATACGGCGGTAAAGAAACTCGGATTAAATGCACCCATTACCATTACCCGAGCGGACATTGAAACAGAGGGGAATAGCGGTTTTGATCCTGGGGAGGTCTTTACTTTGAAAAATCTCGCCCGCTATACCCTTAACGGTTCTATCAACGATGGTGCGGCTGCCATTGCGGCGACCATGGCGAAACGTACCCACACGCCTTTATCCTCTCTTCTTGCAAGTTCTGCTGATGCCATTGGCTTGTCCCAAACTTATGCCCTGGATGGCACGGGCCTGGATTCAAGTGCGACGGTTGCAGGAGGCTATGGCTCTCCTCGTGACGTGGCTCTCCTTGCCGATGCGCTTCTCAAAGAGGCGCCGAGTATCGTTTCGGTGACAACGCACCTAACCGCGACTCTCACGTCAAACAATTACCACATTGTGCACGTTACCCGTAACACAGACCAATACGTGACGACTTTCCCGCGCGTTCTCTTATCAAAGACCGGCTATGAGACTCTCGGGGGTGGCAATCTCGTCGTTATTTTTGATGCCGCTTTCAATCACCCCATTGCTGTTGTTGCCCTCGGTTCAACCGAAAAGGGCCGTTTTACCGATGTAGGAAAGCTCATTGATGCAACACTCGCGCACTTTGCGGGTACTTCTTCTCTATGATTGGCGCTGCTGCACGAGTCCTCATACCCTCTGCCATTGCCTTCGCTTTTGGTATTGCTCTTGCCCCCTTGCTCGCGCATTACCTCTACAAATTTAAGGCATGGAAGAAAAAAAGCGGCAAAGGTGCTGGTGTGGGCGGCGGGGGAACGCCTATCTTTGACTCTCTTCACCGCGAGCGAGAAATATCAACACCCCGTATGGGAGGTATCTTGATATGGGTAGCAACTCTTGTTACCGCCCTCGGGCTTCTTGTTTTGAGCACTTTTGTAGGAGGCGTCTTCACACAACTTAATTTCATTGATCGCAGCCAAACCTGGCTGCCGCTTGCCGCTCTTGTTGTTGGTGCTCTTGTTGGTTTCATTGATGACGTGCTTGAGGTGCGAGAAGGGAAGGGAGGCTTACGATTGCGCACGCGTCTTCTTATCGTGGGGCTTATGGGGCTTTTTGCCGCGTGGTGGTTTTACGCAAAACTGGACGTTTCTTCTCTGGGCATACCCTTTGGTGGCCAAATTGATCTCCATGTATTTTTCATTCCCTTCTTCGTCCTTGTTACCCTCGCCGTTTACGCGGGCGGTACGATTGACGGAATTGACGGCCTTTCGGGCGGTGTTTTCGCAATTATTTTTATGGTGTATGCCGGCATTGCCTTTGTACAGGGACAGATTACTCTCGCTGCCTTTGCGGCAACCGTTGCAGGTGCAATTTTAGCGTTCCTCTGGTTCAACATCCCGCCCGCCCGCTTTTATATGTCTGAAACAGGCAGTATGGCTCTCACTCTAGCTCTTGCTATTGTTGCTTTTTCTGCCGATGCCCTGGGGGAGGGGGTGGGCGTTCTCATGCTCCCTGTTATTGCTTTTCCGCTCTTTATCACTGTGGTAACAACTCTCCTCCAGGTTTTTTGGAAGAAGTTTTCTGGCCACAAACTCTTTCGTGTGGCGCCTATTCATCACCACTTTGAGGCTCTCGGATGGCCACCCTATAAAGTGACCATGCGTTATTGGGTTTTAACTCTCATTCTGGGGGTCGTCGGCCTTTCCCTCGCTCTGTTGGGCGCTGGCCGCTAAGGTGCTTATGCGTAAGACTCATTTTACGAAGCGCGTCCTCTCAGGTGACAACATCTTTCTCGGTATCATCGCTATCCTCGCGCTGGGGGGTATCGCTATATTCTCTTCTGCAACGCTTGGACTCCTTGCGCGAGCGGGTTCCAACATCGCGCACGACGCCATGACGCAGATTGTTTTTGGGCTGGGTATAGGCAGCCTCGCTTTTGCTTTTTTCCGCCTTGTGCCCCCCGCGTGGTTTTCTCGCGCGGCACCCTGGCTTTTTGGTGCATCTCTTTTTCTGACGCTCCTCGTATTTCTTCCCGGCATTGGTTCTCATGCTTACGGCGCGACGCGCTGGCTTAACCTCCGGGTCATCACCCTTCAGCCCGCTGAATTTCTTAAAATAGGCACGGTCTTTTTTGTCGGATGGTTCCTCGCCCGGAACGCGCGTTTCCTTGCAGACTGGCGCCGCGGCCTTCTCCCTTTTCTCCTCATTATCGGTGTACCCGCTCTCATTCTCCTTCTTCAGCCAAACACAAGCGCAATGCTTCTCATTAGTCTTACCGCTGTTTCTATGTACTTTGCCGCGGGCGCTCCTGGACGTGATTTTCTTATCATCGTTCTTTTTGGTATCCTCGCACTTGGTGTTGTTATCGCCGTGCGCCCCTACGTTCTCGCGCGTGTAACGACTTTTCTTGATCAGGGAGCAAACCCCCTCGGGAGCGGATACCAAATTCAACAATCGCTCATTGCTATTGGTTCAGGTGGTATTACAGGCCGCGGCTTTGGTGAAAGTGTCCAAAAGTTTAACTATTTACCTGAACCAGATGGAGACTCCGTTTTTGCTGTATATGCCGAAGAGTTTGGCTTTATGGGTACACTTATTCTTGTAGGAATTTTCTTTTCCCTTGCCGCACGCGGTATTACTATTGCCGGCCAGGCGCGAGATCGTTTTAGTGCGCTTTGTACAGTGGGTTTTTCTTGGCTCCTTGCCTTTCAAGCGTTTACCAATATGGGGGCGATGCTTGGTCTTATTCCTCTTACGGGTTTGCCGCTTCCTTTCATTAGTCATGGCGGGACGGCTCTTCTTGTTGCCCTTGCTGAAGCAGGATTTATTTTAAATGTTGCTGCGCGGCGTAAGGGAAGCGCTCTCCCTTCTTCTTCAGGAGCTTCTGTCATTCCCGCGGAGAAGGGAAGGGAAATGCTATACTAGTGACTACTATGAAGATTGTTTTCACGGGCGGCGGCACAGGGGGACATTTTTATCCTCTTATTGCTATTGCCGAGGCCATTCATGATATCGTGCGCGAGAAATATCTTGTTCCTCCGCGATTTTACTACATCGCCCCTTCTCCCTTTGATCCCCAGACACTTTTTGAGAATGACATTGCCTTTCTGAAAAGTCCCGCGGGGAAAATGCGACGCTATCCTTCCCTGCGCAACATCACCGATCTTTTCTTGACAGGAATAGGATTTATCTGGTCTTTTATCCAGCTTCTTCGTCTCTACCCCGATGTTGTTATCTCCAAGGGAGGGTATGCGAGTGTCCCTACCGTTCTTGCCGCCGCTCTTTTGCGCATCCCTCTCGTTGTGCATGAATCGGACGCGCGGCCGGGTCGGGCCAATTTGCTCGGTGCGCGTTTTGCTACCCATATCGCTATTTCTTTTGACAGCGCAGCATCGTATTTCCCTGCAAAGGTGCGCCCCCGTATTGCGCGCACGGGCACACCCATTCGCAAAGCATTCTTTTTGCCTCCTCCCCAAGGTGCGCGAGAGCTTTTGGGTCTTGATACTACCGTTCCAACAATTGTTATTCTCGGTGGATCGCAGGGATCGTCTCGCATTAATGAAGTAGTGCTCGCGGCACTCCCGGATCTTGTGGCAGAAGTAAATATTATCCATCAAACAGGTGTGGCTCATATAGAGAGTACGCAGGAAATAGCAGC
>Ga0256829_1002412_pt1 | contig 13964 bp, 11 predicted proteins | sample 131447metaG_FD_185979 | JGI IMG/M metagenome (GOLD analysis project Ga0256829, IMG submission 185979) | Hydrothermal vent microbial communities from Lau Basin, Pacific Ocean - 131-447 | ecosystem: Environmental > Aquatic > Marine > Hydrothermal vents | place: Pacific Ocean: Lau Basin | collected...
ACCATCTCTTTGAGGTAGCTGTACCCATGCTCTTTATCGGCATTGATGAGATCATAACGAATACCACTCGCAACAAAGGCATGACGCACACCTTCAACCTCTCTTACACGACGTAAAAGTTTCAAGTTTCTACTATGATCAACGTGCATGGTTTTACAGAGTCTGTCTGCATCAACACACTTCATATGGTCACATGTCCCTTTTTTGAGTTTTTTGTCACACTCGTACCCATACATATTTGCCGTAGGACCGCCAACATCAGAGATAACACCTTTATAATCTTTGTATTTGTTAAACTCTTTTGCTTCATCGACAATGTTGTCTTCTGAACGCGTTCGTATAGTTCTTCCTTGATGCACACCAATGGCACAGAAGTTACATTCTCCCCAGCATCCATGGTGTGTCATGATGGAGAATTTAATAGTCTCCAAACATTTCACTTTTCCCTCTTTTGCATAGTATGGGTGCAACTCACGTGTAAAAGGGAGTTTAGAGTTTGCATCCATCTCATCTTCATTGAGGTAATCACAGGGAGGGTTTTGAATGAGGTAGCGTGAATCGACTGCCTGGCAAAGCCCATTTGCAAATATCGGGTCATTATTGTCATAAAAAGCATCAAACAAGTCGATATATTTCTCTTTCTCATCCAAACACTCTTGATGTGAAGGCAGCTGAATATACTCATGCACAGGCTCTTTTGAGATGTAACAAACACCCCGAATATCAGAATAATCCCGTTTTTCTTCTATGGCACAGGTAAGCTGCTGGAGTGCTATTTCTCCCATTCCATAGATCATTACATCTGCTTTGGAATCAAAAAGAATGGGCTTTTTCAATTTGTTTTGCCAATAATCATAATGTGTAACACGACGCAAAGAGGCCTCAATGCCGCCTAAAACAATAGGAACAGTATTTTTAAAATAACGGCGTATAAGATTGGTATAGACCAGTACGGCTCTGTCGGGACGCTTGGTGTTGACACCTCCGGGAGTATAATCATCGGAGTTTCTGAATTTTTTCGTTGCAGTGTAGTTTGAAACCATCGAATCGACACTTCCTCCACTCACACCCCAGTAGAGACGAGGCTCACCCAAACGCATAATGTCATCGGGGCTGTCAATGTCAGGCTGACCTATCATCCCTACTTTATACCCCATACGCTCAAGCATTCGACCAACCATAGAGACACCAATGAAAGGAGAGTCAATGTAAGCATCGCCGCTGACTAAAATCACATCGCAGTAGTCCCACCCTCTTGCATCCATCTCAGCACGCGTCGTAGGTAGAAAATCTCTCTCTGTAAAAGTAACAGTATCACGTTTTGGTGCTCTATTTTTATGTCGTCTGCTCAATTTTTCACCTGATTATGATTTTTAATGTATAATAATACTCAATTATCCCGAATTATACAATAGAGATTTCTAAAATTTGCCTATGCTTGTATGCAAGGGATGTTTAGTAAAAATGATAAGCTACCTTATTGGTAGTGTGCATTTTTAATGAATGTGCCTTGTGTGCAATGATAGATAAATTTTTTAATTTTCTATTGCATAATTTGGGATTACTCCAAAAGAAGAGCTAATATATGATGTACCCCTACGAAAACCTAGAAAATTTTACACTTCCAGCCCTGCTAAATCGTTCTGTAGAACTTTATGGCGACAAAAAAGTTCTCTCAAAAGTCTCTCAAGAGCCAATGAGTTACAAAGAGTTACATGAGAATGTATATGCCATGATTCAAATTCTCAAAGACAATGGCATCCGTAAAGGTGATAAAGTAGCACTTCTAAGTGAAAATATGCCAAACTGGGCAGTTGCTTACTTTAGTGTAAGCTATTTTGGTGCGGTTATCGTTCCTATTTTACCTGATTTTCATCCTGCTGATGTGCAGCATATCATCAGACACTCAGAAGCAAAAGCCGTCTTTGTTTCAAACAAACATCTTCAGACAATTGAAGAACTGGAAGGCTCCAATATGAAGTTTGTTATCAAGCTTGATGATCTGGAGATTATTGACGAACTAACCAATCACAGCTATATGTCCAAACTCAAACAGCGCATAGCATCCAAAGAGCTTCCAAAGCCCGATGAAGACGACATGGCAGCGCTCCTATATACATCCGGAACAACAGGCCACTCCAAAGGGGTTATGCTCTCTCATAAAAACCTTGTAACAAATGCTTTGAGTGCATACAAAAATGTAACGATCACTGAAGATGATACCTTTTTATCTATCTTACCACTTGCCCACACATTAGAGTGTACTGTTGGCATGATAGTGCCTATTTTACATGGTGCTGATGTCGTTTACATCGACAAAACTCCTACACCAAACGTTCTTATTAAAGCATTTAGTGTAGTCAAACCTACTATGATGCTCTCTGTTCCTCTCATCATTGAAAAGATTTATAAAAATAAGATCCTGCCAAAATTTACAGGTTCCGTGTTTATGAGATTTTTATATAATATTCCTTTTGTACGTAAAAAACTCAACAAAATAGCAGGAAAAAAACTCATCGAGACTTTTGGTGGCAGAGTGAAGTTTTTTGGAATTGGAGGAGCGGCACTCTCTCCTTTTGTAGAAAAATTCCTTGAAGAGGCTGAGTTTCCCTACATTGTAGGCTATGGGCTTACTGAGACATCTCCGCTCATCGCAGGTGGACGCATAGGTTCTAAGATAAAGGTAGGCTCAACCGGTCTTCCGATGGTCGGCGTTGATGTAAAGATAGCAGATGCAAACCCTGAAAACGGTGAAGGTGAAATTCTCGTAAAATCACCAAGTGTTATGCTAGGATATTACAAAGATGAAGAGCAGACAAAAGAGGTTATAACAGAAGATGGTTGGTTTAAAACCGGTGATCTTGGCTACTTAAATGAAGATGGCTACCTCTTTATAAGTGGACGCAGTAAAAATGTCATCATCGGTTCTGGCGGAGAAAATATATACCCAGAGCAGATAGAAGCTGTCATTAACCAAAACGAAACGGTTTTAGACTCACTCGTGATTGAAAATGACGGGAAACTCATCGCAAGAATTCACCTCGATTATGAACTGATAGATAAAATATTTAAAGCTGACAATGTTCCAGAGAGCCAGGTAAAAGAGAAGATAGACAAGCTGCTAGAGGAGATGCGTAACGATGTAAATGCGCAAGTTGCTTCATTTTCAAAAATAACAAAATTTGTAGAGCAGATAGAACCATTCGTCAAAACACCGACGAAAAAGATTAAACGCTACCTCTATAAAGAGTAGCTCTTCGCGCTATTTTTCATACATTTTACACTTTAAGGCTACCATCATAGTATGAAAAAGAAACTTACTCTCCTCAAACAAGAAATCTCAAAACAGGTCATTGGTCATCAGGAGATGATTGATGCTCTGCTAATAGGCCTTTTTACCAATGGGCACATTCTTCTTGAAGGTGTTCCGGGGCTTGCAAAGACTACAGCAGTCAATGCTCTTGCAAAAACTCTCAATCTCAACTTCAAACGCGTACAATTCACGCCTGACCTACTTCCATCAGACATCATAGGCGCAGAAATATACGATGTAAAATCAGGCAACTTTAAAATTAAACACGGCCCTGTTTTTACTAACCTGCTGCTAGCAGATGAGATAAACCGTGCTCCTGCAAAAGTTCAATCTGCACTCCTTGAAGTGATGCAGGAGAGACAAGTCACTATAGGTGATGAGAGTTTTAGCATAGAAGACCCTTTTTTAGTTCTCGCAACTCAAAACCCCATAGAACAAGAAGGGGCTTACACACTTCCAGAAGCACAACTTGACAGATTTATGTTCAAAATAGTTGTCGGCTATAATAGTGAAAGTGAAGAGTTTGAAATCGCCAAAAAGGCTGCAAATTCAAGTTTTGAAACAATAAACTCTCTCTTAGACGCTGAAGATTTAAAGAACATTAAAAAAGAGGTTCAAGATATCTTTTTAGATGATGAGCTTCAGGCCTACATCGTCCGGCTTGTATTTGCGACAAGAGACCCTCAAAAGTATGGCTTAGATACCATTGCAAAGTACATCAACTTTGGTGCTTCCCCGCGGGCTACCATAGATATGATAAAAGCAGCAAAAGCAAGAGCCTATTTGCGAGGCCATGATTTTGTTTCTCCTGTAGATATTGCATTGTGCATAAAAGATATTTTACGTCACAGAATCATTCTCTCTTATGAAGCCATTGCAGATGGAATTGATACCGACTACCTTGCCACTAAAATTCTTGAAGGAATTCCTGTACCCTAACAAGTACAAGGGATGGCAATGATTCAAGAACTCTTACAGACAGACAAAACGCTCGGACTTATGCTCATAAAAGCGCAAAAAGAGGTCTACAGTTCCATTGTTGGAGAGAACAACATTAAAGCCACAGGTTCAGGCTATGATTTTGTAGAATTGCGTGAGTATCAAAGTGGTGATGACATCAAATATATCGACTGGATTATCAGCTCAAAGATAGGCAAACCGCACGTCAAACTTTTTCACCAGCAAAAAGAGCTCAACATCGTCATCGCCCCACTGCTCTCAAGTTCTCTCTATTTTGGCACAAAAAGATTGAAAAGTGAACTTCTCAATGAGGTTTGCGCACTGCTTAGCTACAGTTGCGTCAAACAAAATGATCCTTTTGAGAGTTATATCTGTAACGACAGTGTCTCTTTGACAACACAGCGCATCAAACAGCTTTTTAGCGTACGGACTCTGGCTGAAAAAATTGCCGCTTATGATTATATGCACAAAGAAGTTCTATGGAAACAGCTTACTGTAGAACTCTATAAAAAAATTCAAAAGCGTTCTCTTCTTTTCTTGATAGGTGACTTTCTCGATGCAGCAGATATGGATCTCAATGTGTTGTCAAAAAAGCATGAACTTGTTGTTATTATCATAAGAGATAAGTTTGAAGAAATACCTCACGCCATCGGAGAACTCAATATAACAGACCCTGCATCCAATGCAAACAAAGTTATAAAACTAGATAAAAAAGCTGCCAAAACGATAGAAAAAAATATGCTGCGTAATGATGACATTTTACATACAAAGTTCAAAGCACTCGGTATTCGTTTTGTAAAAATCTACACAGATGAAAATCCGTCACAAAAGATACTCTCTTTAATGAGTTTTGTATGATCCATGATATATTTCCTTCTGTAGAAATTCCTGATAATTCTTTTTATCTTTTTTTATTGCTACTCTTTTGTACTCTTTATATCTGTTTTACACTCCTGTTGTTTTTTTACAAAAGATATGAAAAGAGCAGAAATAGACAAACAGTTCTTTTTCTCAAAATTCTTCAGCAGTGTGATTTTACAGATGCCAAACAGAGTGCCTACAAGATAGAGTACTATGCCAAAGCATTGGCAACAACAGAAGAGCAAAAGGCACTTTTAGCCCAAATGCAAACTCTTCTACAGCCATATAAATACAGAGACGGACAAACCCCACTGCCGCAAAATATACAAACAGTACTGAAGCTCTTTATAAAAAATGTACAGGAGAAAGTATCATGAATGACTTTCATCTTCAAGAGCCCTATTTCCTGCTCTTTCTTTCTCTTTTTATTATTTTAGAACTCTATTTTAAACCCCAAAAGGTATCATATTACATACCAAAACACATCTATCTCTATGCACATCCGCAAACTGCGAAGAACTATCTACGCTTCTTTTTAAAATGGTGTATGCTTATTTTCGCCGTTATTGCGCTTGCTACACCCACTGTCACACAAACAGTTCCACGCAATCACAAAAACAGTATTGACATCGTTTTGAGTCTTGATACAAGCGGCTCTATGAGTCTCTACGGCTTTAATGAAGATGATTACGAGCAGACACGTCTGGAAGCTGTGAAAGAGGTTGTCAAAGCATTTGTAGAGCAAAGAAAAAAAGATAGAATCGGCATCGTAGTCTTTGGAGATTACAGCAGTGCTGCTGCACCGCTGAGTTATGATTATAAAATGGCTCTAGCAATCATAAAACAGCTCAAAGTCGGCATCATTGGTAAAAATACCGCCCTGATTGACAGTATTGCAAGTGCTACAGAAATGCTCAAAAACAGCAAGTCCAAGTCAAAAGTCATCATCCTTCTGAGTGACGGTGAAGATGTCGGTAGCAAAATCCCTCTTGAAATAGCGCTCAAATACGCGAAAAAATACCACATCAAGGTCTATACTGTCTCCATTGGAAAAGGTAACAACAATCTGCTCAAACTCATCGCAAAAGAGACAAATGCCAAAAATTTCTCAGCTGCAAATAAAAATGATTTAACCGCAGTCTACAAAAGTATAGACAAACTTGAAAAATCCAACATACAAACACCAAAGAACAAAGAGACCATCCAAATCTATTTTTATTTTCTAGCAGTTGCTCTCGTGGCGGCACTTTTACTTGCACTTCTTGGTTTTAAAAAGAGAGAGCTTTAAGATGTTTTTTCTCTATACTCCTTTTTTATATCTGCTCTTACTGCCTCTTGGTCTTTTTCTACTCTCTTTTATGCAGAGACAGGGCTTGGAGAGATTTTTCACACCTGCAGTGTTAAAAAAAATCAGCAGCAGCAAAGGGACAAAAAACTCTCAAAGAAAATACCGACTCTTTTTACTCGTCATTGCACTCTTCATTCTCTCTCTTTCCAGACCGATTACAGATGCAAAAAACTTCTCTCAAACAGCCTCCATACCACTTGTCATTGCCATAGACGTTTCTAAATCAATGCAGATAAAAGATATCTATCCAAACCGTTTGACATTTGCGAAAGAAAAAGTACAAATCCTGCTTGCTCACGCAAAGAATCTACAGATAGGCATACTCTTTTTTACTAATAGTGCCTACCTTGCCTACCCAATCAGTGAAAATCTCCCTGCCATAGCGACAATGCTTCGTCAAGCTGATCTCAAGCAGACACCGGGAGAAGGAACAAACATATTTGCAGCGATAGAAGGCGCAAATGAACTCCTTCAAGAGCAGACAAACAAAAATATTTTACTTCTCAGTGACGGCGGAAAAAAGAGTGATTTCAAAGAAGAGAGCGCCTACCTCAAACAAAATAATCTCTCCCTTTACTCCATAGGAATTGGCTCTGAGAATACAAAAAAACTCTCTTTACAAAGTGGCGCTTTGTATGAAAACTACACTCTTGGTTCACAGGACATTGACAAAATCCTTGCACGAATTCAAAGAGAGGCACAGAGAAAAGTAACATCCCTTTCTAAAACAAAAGCACATAGAGAACTTTTTGCATATCCTCTTTTTCTTGCACTTTTGCTGCTGCTCTACATCTTTTCATCGTTTAAAAACGCACATCTTCTTTTACTCTTTACAGTTCTACAATCTATTCCAAATACAGCAGAGGCAGGTCTACTTGATTTCTATAAGATATCAAAAGCACAGAATTGCTACAAAGACAGGAACTATAAACAGACCATTGCACTCTACAAAACACTTCCGCCAAAGAAAGAGACGCTTTACAACCTTGCCAATGCGCTCTATAAAAAAAAAGAGTATAAACAGGCTTTAAAAATGTATAAAAAAGTCCTCTCAAACAATCTCAAACTCAATGCTAAAGCACTGCACAATATCGCCAACTGTTATTTTCAGCAAAAAAAACTTACTCTTGCAAAAAAATACTATGAAAAATCTTTTGCCATCTCCAAAAACAGCGCTACAAAAGAGAATCTTGACATAACAAATAAAATCTTACAAAGATTAAAAAAACAAAAAAGCAAAAACAAAACAATTCGAAAAGGATTTCCAAAACTAAGCATTTGGAAAAAGGATACACCTTCTGCCGTCAGCTCCAATTTCACCGTTACACTACAAGATATGGTGCTCTCCGAGGAAGAAAAATGGATGCAGCTGCTCAAGCATAAACAGACTCCACTGTTTTTACGCAAACTCGATACAAAAAGGATAAGTAAAAATGCCCAAAATGATTTTTAGACTCTTACTTCTACTCTTATCTCTCAATCTCTATGGAAGTGTAGCTATCATCGCGCCACAGTCCATTTATGAAGGAGAGCCTCTTGAATTTACTTTGGTGGCTAAAGGGTTTGATATTCAAGCGCCAAAGATATCTGAAATTGACGGTTATCTCGTAGAGCTTGTAAAAACTTCACGAGAAGCTACTCTCATAGAGTATAAACAGGCTACAAAATTAAGCATTAAGTACAGACTCTACCCAAAGAAAAGTTTGAGCATCCCTTCATTCACATTTTGTATAGACAACAAAAGAGAAAAGACACAAACTAAAAAAGTCACCCTTAAAAAGGTAAGCAAAACAGTCTCTAAAGATTTTGATTTGCAAATGCATCTGGATAAAGAGAGTATATATCTTGGTGAAACAGCGATTTTAAAAGTTGTTTTTAGCTATGCTGATCTGGAAAATTATGAGCTTATAGAACCTCATTTTAAAGATATTACACTAACGCAGACAGCTTCAAAAGAGTATGTAAACAGAGAAGGAAAGGATGTTGAAGAGCTCACTTATGAGCTCAAAGCGCAAAAAATCGGCAGACTTCCACTCAAGGCATCAAAAGTCAAAGTAGAGATCTCTAAAAACAGACATACAAAACATCTAACAATCTACTCCAATGCACTCTTTATAGATGTAAAAGCACTGCCTCAAGGCATCTCTTGCATCGGAAATTACAAACTCCATGCAAGTATAAACAAAGACACTCTGCATGCCAAGAAACCACTCATCCTTACACTTTATCTCGAAGGAAGCGGCAATATTGACAACCTTGATGCCCTGCATCTCAATATTAAAAACACAACTGTTTATGAAGTGAGAAGTAAAAAAGTTACTGACACTCTTTACAAAAAAATCTTTACTATTATCTCCGAGAAAGATTATGTCATTCCCTCATTCTCTCTTCGTTACTACGACAAAACGACACACAATGTGCAAATGACTGCCACACAGGCATTGCATATCAACATCATTGAAGACAAACATCTCAAAAAGGAGACAACTATGACACAAAAGGCACTTTTTTATCTTTTAGGGCTTCTAACTGCCGGCATCATTTTTTTACTCTATAAAATGTATACAGATAAGAGAGAAAAAAAAGAAGATTCACCGCTACTGCAACAAGTACGTAAATGCACAAATGAAGATACCCTCTTTAAAACTATGGTGCCTTATCTTGGCAGAGACAGAGTTGTTGACAGAATTATATATGCTCTTGAAGCCAAAGAAAAGGATGACTTCAAAGAGCTAAAGAAAAAGTTAGAATTGCGGTTGAACGAAAGGGATGACCTGTTTTTTACGGCTTAAGACACCGTCAAGCCAGACTTTATTATTTTCTAGTTTTATATCAAAAGCTTTCTCAATTTTTGAGGCATCATCACTCACAACTAAAAGTTTTGAGCCCTCTTTCATAATGTCTGTTAAAAGAATGAGAACAGTATGCAGACCGTTTTCTTCTTTCATCTTTTTCATATCTTCCATCAACTCCTCTTCACGCGGCTCAAGTACAGAGATATCTACCATCTCTAATTGCCCAACACCAACCTTTGTGCCGTTCATATCAAACTCTTTATAATCTCTTGTATTTAAGTCTCTTGCACTTGCGCCGTCAACTGCAGATTTTACGATGAACATATCCATAGCGAGTTGCTTATAATCTTCTATACCTGCTATTGCAGCGAGTTCTTTGACAGCTTTTGTGTCTACTTTTGTACAAGTTGGTGAGCGGAAGATTACTGTATCACTTAAAATCGCCATCATCATCATACCTGCGATGTCCTGTGGCACTTCTACACCATATGCTCTATACATTTCATAAATAACAGTGTTCGAGCATCCTATAGGGCGTATCCAGGCTTCAAGCGGAGTATTTGTCTGCAGATCCCCTAGTTTATGGTGATCTGCGATTCCGAGGATTGTCGCTTCATCTATGTCATCTTGAAAATGCGCTCTATCAGTAGAATCTACGATAAATACTTTCTCCCCTGCAACAGAAGTCTTTAATTCAGGAACTTTGTCTGCGTGAGCGAACTTTTCTAAAATAAACTCTGTCTCAGCAGAGATATCACCCTGACGAGCTGGAATATAAGCTTCTTCTTCTACCTGATTTTTCAAATATGACAAAGAGATTGCACCAACGATAGAGTCGCTATCCGGATTTTTGTGTCCAAAAACATATACTGACATTTTGAGCCTTTAATTTTTTTCGAATTATACAACAGATTTTTTTAATTGCGAAATTTTTTCTCTGTATTGGTGCAGCATTTTATTGATAGCATCAATTTCGTAGAGATTGATTTTCACAAGAAGTTCATCTGCATACTGTGCCAACTCCTGAATATCACACTCCAAAGAGAGATTTAAAAGTTCTTCCGCAAAAAGTTTGATAGTACCTAGGTCATTTGTTGTACTAGAGTGATTATACAGGCCATTGAGTTTTTTCGGTGCTAGTGCGAAAAAACGCTCTATCTGTGCTTTATCAAGATGTTCAAAACTGCTTTCATCATCAGAAATCAGCCTATGGGGTGCGTCTTTAGAGCTGTTTAGAACATGTAAAGAGATTTTAAAAAGCTCAGATTTTAACAGTGGTTTTTTCAAGTGCCCTGCAATCTTTGCCGCGGAACCTCTCAGGTCAACATCTTTTATTCTTTTTTCAGTGAGTGTGACAACAGGCGCACTGCTGATACCTTTTAAAATTTTTGACACGGCATTATCATCACTAATCAGCATATCTATGTCGATGAGTATCATATCTACCTGTGTACTTTTTAGCGTATCTATAGCATCTCTTGGGTTATCAAAGGAGAGTACCTTCAAGGCACTTTCAAAAAATGAATCTCTAACAACATTTCTTACATCCGTACTCTCATCAACGACCATAATCGCACCGCCTTCAGGTTTAACAAGTGAAAAGTCAATCATATCAGCATTAAAATCTTTTGATTCAGCACTTAAAAGCACTACTTCTACACCCACAACAGAAAAGACAAATTTTGAACCTTTGCCTATGTGAGAATCTAAAAAGATATCCCCTTTCATCTGCTTAGCCATTCTCTTATTTATAGAGAGTCCAAGCCCTACTCCTGCTGTTGTTTCTTTTTGTCCAGATTGCTCAAAAATTTCAAAGATTTTATCTCTATTTTCATCACTAATACCAACTCCGCTGTCTTCTACTGTCAGTGACATATTGACAGAATTTTTTACAATATCTTTACCATTTTCTTCAAGCTTAACATGTACAAAACCTCTCTCTGTAAACTTTACAGCATTCTCTATGAGGTTTGTAAAAATATCTTCTATCTTTGATTCGTCCAACATGAGCGATTCAGGCAGGTCGTCATCAATATCTAAAGTAAGTTCTAAGCCTTTTCGCATAGCCTCTTCTCTTTGAGCTTTTACAATGTTTTGAATTAAAGACTTAATATCAACGGGCTTTTCTTCTAGAGTAAATGTTCCGCTTTCAACTTTAGAGAGTTCAATGATATCATCTATCATCTCTAAAAGTTTTTTTCCTGCATTATAAATGTTTTTTGCATAATTTTGCATCTTTGGAACTTTACTCTCTTCTACTAGAAGCTCAGCAAATACAATAATGGAGTTCATCGGTGTGCGAATCTCATGCCTGATGTTTGAGAAAAAATCCGATTTTACTTTATGTGCTTCCTGTGCAATTGCTTTGGCATTTTTAACACGTTGTTTTTGTCGTTTTATCTCTGCTTCTAACGACTCTATCTTTTTTATCTGATCAAGTGCTAAACGACCACCTGTGCTGTTGGTCGCATGTTTAATAATCTTTTCTTGGTCTATAATTTTAGCTTTGAGATTATAAATCTCATCTTCTAGCGCAGCAATACTCTCTTTTTGTTTTGATCTGAAAACATGTAATATAACAAAAAATACAATAGTGATAGAGGCAATAACTACTCCAAATATTATTAACTCATTTGTACTCATACTTACTCTTCCACCATCTCTTTAAATACTTCTAAATTATTTTCAAACAATCGTATCAACCTTGGATCAAACTTTATACCAGAGAGGTCTATAATGTAACGTGCCGCTTTCTCAAAGCTCCACTTTTCTTTATAAGAACGCTTATGTGTCAAGGCATCCAAAACATCTGCTATTGCTACAATTCTACCATAAATATGTATATCTTCACCTTGCAGACTTTTTGGATATCCTGAGCCATCCCAATTTTCATGATGCTCATATGCAATGACGGCAGCTGCTTTAATCAGTTCACTTTTTGACTTACTTAAAATCTTCAAAGCATAGCTAGGGTGCTTTTTCATAACATAAAATTCTTCATCCGTCAGTTTTGCATTTTTATGCAGTATAGAGTTATCAATAACAACTTTTCCTATGTCATGCAGAGGAGAAGCAAGGTAGATAGTATGTATCTGCTCATGCGTCAGATGCCCTTCTAATATTGCCAACTCTTTTGATATATCGGCTACACGCTTCACATGTTCAGCAGTTTCACCACTGTCTGAAGCCATAATTTCTGAAAGAATATAGATAATCTCTTTTTGTGCCAACTCAAGCTCAGAGAGATGCTGATCTCTTTCATGCTGTATATCACGAACTAACTCTTTGTTGTGATAAGAGAGTTCCTGCCGGTATCTGTAAAGTTCGAGATGATTGGCAACACGCGCTCTGAGTTCTATGGAGTGATACGGCTTGGTGACGTAATCTACAGCACCAAGTTTAAAGCCCTCTTGCATATACTCTATCTCAGAAACAGCTGTCACAAAAATAATGGGAATATCTTTGAGTACAGGGGTTTTTTTTATCATTTTGCAGAGGGTAAAACCATCTATTTCAGGCATCATAACATCAAGGAGGATTAAATCGAAGCGTTTTGTTTTTAAAATCTCTATGGCAGATTTTCCACTCAAAGCATAGGAAAAATTATATTTTTCATTTTTTAAAATACCAATAGCTATTTTAATATTTTCACTCACATCGTCAACAACTAAAATATCAAACTTCTTCTGCATCAACCCTACCAATTTCTAACAATAAGTAAATTATAACATTAATATTTTAGTTTTTTCTTTATTTGTGCAGAGCTAACTCTTTTTTGAGATATTCACCTGTGTAAGAACCCCTCGTTCCCATCGTCCCCGATGGGAACGCCTACACAATAAGAATAAACAAAAAAGTAAGAACCAAAATACACACTCCCACGCAGGAGCATGGGAGCGAGTGTGAGCTGGAGCGTACGAGTAAGTTTATAAAAAAATAACAAAATGACATAAAATCAAGGTACTCATAGCAACCCTACTAAAATATACAAAAAAGGTAGAACTATGGGAAGAAGTAGATACAAAATATATGAACCCACAGCACCACACTTTGTAACTTGTACCATACTCCATTGGATTCCAATCTTTACAAGAGTACAAACTACAGATATAATATTTGAGAGCTTAAAATACCTTCAAACAACCGATAATCTTCAAATTTATGCCTATGTTATTTTAGAAAATCATCTCCACCTTATAGCTTCTAGTGATGACATTGGAAAGTCGATGGCAAGATTTAAATCTTTTACAGCTAAAGAAATACTCAAATATTTACAAAAAGAAAATGCAAAGATGATATTAGACCAACTTGCATTTTATAAAAAAGCTCATAAGAAAACGGCTACCTATCAGCTATGGCAAGAGGGAATTGCTCCAAAACTTATACAGAGTGACAAGATGATGCGTGAGCGAATAAATTATATTCATAACAATCCTATAAAACGGGGCTATGTCGATGAAGCTAAACATTGGAGGTATAGCAGTGCTAGAAATTATGAAGGCACGGATGGCTTAATTGAAATTAGTCGGTTTTGGTAGAAATATGCATTTCCACACTACTCTCGTTTGTATAATACATCTAACCACTCAAGAAGAGTATAATCATACTCAAAGAGTCGGTTTGATGTAGATTGATTTTCTCGTTGAAGCCGTTATAATTATGATGAGCCTGTATGGGAGCTAAATTG
>Ga0256829_1002413_pt1 | contig 13961 bp, 15 predicted proteins | sample 131447metaG_FD_185979 | JGI IMG/M metagenome (GOLD analysis project Ga0256829, IMG submission 185979) | Hydrothermal vent microbial communities from Lau Basin, Pacific Ocean - 131-447 | ecosystem: Environmental > Aquatic > Marine > Hydrothermal vents | place: Pacific Ocean: Lau Basin | collected...
TAGTTGGTGCCTTGCTAATGGAGATATCTGAGGACTGGATGGATATGAAACCTTACATTAGCTTTAAGGATTAAACTAAATTTTTAATGGTGAACTTAGGATAATTTACAGAAAAAAGCTTGCTTAATCTGTCTCTTGTGACTTTGGGAGAGTTGGAATATGGTGCTTTAAGGAGCAATAATGCTTCAAAGGCACTCAATATTCTGGAAGAGTTGGTGCAATATATCCCTGTTTTGCCTTGTTCGGTGGAGGTTGCAAAACACTATGCGGATATTCATGCGTGTTTGTCCAAACAAGGGAAAATGATTGGGAACAATGACCTATGGATTGCCGCTCACGCTCGTTCACTTGGCTATACGCTGGTAAGCAACAATATTAAGGAGTTTGAGCGTGTGGAGGAGGACTTAGCGCTTGAAAATTGAGTAGAAAGATTGTCAATGAGGACTGAAAAGAGAGGTGTTTGAAAAGTAGGGGGTAAATGGGGCGAATGACGGGGATCGAACCCGCGACAACAGGAATCACAATCCTGGGCTCTACCAACTGAGCTACATCCGCCATAATAGACGATTAAATGGCACGCCCAGCAGGATTCGAACCTGCAACCCTCGCCTTAGAAGGGCGATGCTCTATCCAGTTGAGCTATGGGCGCTCGGTCGTGCTAGGTGTCCAATTTAAACGGTTTTAAAATTTCTTTAACGCATTTAAATTGAAGGGAAGTTGTCTCATTCTACTGAATCAAACAACTTCCCAGAATATGGTCGGAGTAGAGGGATTTGAACCCCCGACCACCTGTACCCAAAACAGGTGCGCTACCAGGCTGCGCTATACTCCGTAAAAGTTGGGCGTATTATATAGACCGAACTTAAAGTCGTCAATCGGTTTTTAAGAAAAAAATGAAATTTTTGATAGGGTGAGGTTTAATATGCTCACGAGTCGGACAAGAGGGTGTTAGGTTTGAGTTTTCAGGGGTTGCAAGCAAAATATAGACGGCTTTTTACAGAACATGCTGCGTGGCGGTTATTGCGGGCGGATAATGCGCCGTATATTTTGGCTTTTATTGCTGAGCTGTTTGCTGAAGAGAGTGAAGTGCCTTATGGTCGGGCGCGTTTATTATTGGACGAGGAGATTAAGCGCAGTCGGGATTTGGGCATTTGGTCAACAGAGACTTCGGCAGGGAGTTATTTGAATCAGTGGATTCGTAACGGTTGGTTGCGAGAGATGGACGATTTGTTGACTAAAACCGATGCCAGTGAAATTGCGATGCGTTTTTGTAAAGGATTGGATGAGCGGGGAGCGGGAACAACGGCCTCTCATTTGAGAATTGTTCAGGAAGCGGTACGGGATTTGGCGGTAGCGACCAGTGAGGATGTGGATGAAAGGGTGCGTCTATTAGAAAATCGTAAAGCAGAAATTCAACGCGAAATAGATGCACTGGAAGCAGGTGAAGTGCCTGTACTGAGCGAGGTTGAACAAAAGGAGCGGATGCGGGAAATTTACCAGTTGGCTTCGGTTTTAACTGGGGATTTCCGGCGTGTGGAGGATGAAATTCGTAAATTGGATAAGGCATTACGGGTACAGATGATTGAGGGGAATGCTTCACGCGGAGAGATTTTACTTGCTCAAATGGAGAAGGAGGCCTTGCTAAGTTCAACTGAGGCGGGGAGTGCTTTTGAGGGTTTTTATCAGCTGTTGTGTGATCAGAATCGTTCTGTTGAGTTCCGTGAGCAGTTGCGCAGTATTTTAAGTAAACCGATTGCGCAGCAATTGACGAGAAGTCAATATCAGTTTTTAAGTCAGTTAATGCGTGAATTGACACATGAAAGTGACCGTGTATTTCGGGTGAGGCGGCGTACAGAAGAGGGGCTGCGCGCTTATATAGAGAGTGGCGCGGCGGCGGAAAATCAAGCGGTGGAACGGCTGTTATCCAAACTTGAACGCCAAGCGGTGGTATTACGAGATGAAGAGGTGGATTTAAAAACGGAGATGGCTCTATTTTTGCCTGTCGGCCCCATAGAGATTCATTCTCCTGAAGCAATGCGGTTACGAACGCCAGAGGATAAACTCGATACTTCAAATGTTGAGGAACGGACGAATCGTCGTGAATTAAGTGAACAGGTATTGGCTTACTTGGAAACGGTACAAGTGAAGGAGGTGGCGCATCGTGTGTTGCATACGCTTAAAAACCAAGGGGTTATGTCTGTGGCACAGTTGGTAGATGCGCATCCCATTGAGGCAGGACTGGAGGAGTTGGTGGCTTATTTGCGTGTGGCAAAAGCGGTGGGAGCGACAGTTTTGGAAGAGAAGGAGGAGGTGAGGGTGAAAGATAAACAGGGAAATTTGTTAAAGGCTAAAATTCCGATGTATTTGCTCTCCTTTGAGCAGTTTCCAGATGATTTAGATGAGCTGGCATTGTAGGAGCTTGGGCATGACGGCAGATTTACAGCAAAATAGTTTTTATACGATGGTGACAGGGGAAGCTGAGCAAAAAGCCCCTTCTTTTGAAAAGAATGAGGATGAGAGCGGGGACGAGGTGCAAATGCTCTCTAATGAAGATGTGCAAGCTTTATCAGGTGAGTCCACTTCATCAGAAATGCCGCATGAGGCCCGAAGGATTTTGGTGCATTTAATGCGTCAAGGTACAGTTTTAGCGGCACAAAAGCCTAAGATGTTTGAGTTGTTGTGCCGCTATGAACAGCCGATTCGCCGACATTTATCAGAGGTGTATCTTCAGTTGGTATTGGATCAAAAAGCTGGAGTGGCTTTTGTGGCAACTGCAGATTCTGAGCATTGCCCACCAGAAGAGGAGGCGTCTTTAGCAGAGGATGAGGGGGATGAGGAGATCGTGAGTTTGATCTCAAAACGCCCACTTTCTTTGTTTGATACTTTGATTTTATTGGTGTTGAGAAAGCATTATCAAGATCGGGAAACAGCGGGTGAGCAGAAGATTACGATTGATATTGAAAGGTTGGAGTCGTATTTAACGCCCTTTTTACCCATTACGGATCATGCTTCTAAGGATCGAAAAAGGCTGTTGGCGAGGGTGAATGAGATGAAAAAACGCAAAATTTTGTCAACCCTGCGAGGGGAAGAGTATCGATATGAGGTTACACCGATTATTCGGTATGTGGTCAGTGCGAATATGTTGGAGCAGTTGCTAGAAGCTTATACGGCCATGTCAGTCTCGTCAACTGGAGAAACCTCTAGGAAGACTAGATTGCAGGAGGAGCATTAAGATGAATTTTGATCTTTTTTCTGAGTCTGAAATGGGGGTGGAAGATAAACTATTGGATGAAGCGCCGTCAAAGGCATCACCGAGGGAGATAGTTTCAAGCTTGGAAGCTTCACAGACACCCGCTTTCCAGAGTGGTTTTTTTAGTCAAGGGCAAATTAAACTGTCTGAATTGTCAGTTTATAACTGGGGTTCTTTTCATGGCTTGCATACGGCCTCTATCCACCCAGATGGTACTTTAGTGACAGGGGATAATGGTGCGGGTAAATCGACTTTTATTGATGGTTTGATGGCGCTACTTTTGCCTGCGGGTAAGGCCTCGTTTAATGTGGCGGCCGCACAGGGTGACCGTTCGGATAGATCGTTATTGTCCTATATGCGGGGGAGTTTTGGAACGGCACATGATGGGGGAGCAACTCGGGTAAAAAGCAAGCGAGAAAAAGGGGTGGTCACGGGATTGCGTGCCTTGTATCGAGCAGAAGATGGGACTTGTATTACGCTGGCAGCATTATTTTGGACGACGAGTTCAAGCCATGCCATGAGTGATGTGAAGCGAATTTATCTGGTGGCCAAACGGGATTTGCAACTGAAAGAGCTGTTGGATGCGTTTGGTGATGGTAATGTTCGTCATTTAAAGCAGTGGATTCGTCAAGATCCTATGATAACGGATTGTGATAACCATTTTTCCGATTATCAAGAGCTGTATCGTAAGTTACTCTATATGGAAAATAAGAATGCACCTGCTTTATTATCTCGTGCTTTGGGTTTGAAAAAGATTGATGATTTGACGCAGTTGATTCGTGAATTGGTGCTGGAGCCCAGCCGTGTACGAGAGGATGCGAGAAGGGTTGTTGAGGAGTTTGCTGATCTGGTCGCAACGCATGAACAACTGGTGGATGCTAAGGCTCAATATGATCACCTGAAGCAATTGCCTGAGTTGGCCAAGAAAATTGAACAAGCCACAGAAAAATTGCAGGTGTTGCAGTTGGAAAAAGCCCATTTGCCTATTTATTTTGCAGAGGCTTTGGGGGCACTGTGGGCTGAAAAATTGATGAAGATTGAGCAGGATTTAGCAGCACTGTCTGATGCATTAAAGCAGGCTGAAAATGAGGAGCAATCGGCTCAAGAGACGGTTGATAGGCGATATGAGTCTTATCTGAAGCTAGGGGGTGGTCAGATAGAGGCACTTCAGAAAGAGGTAGAAAGGGCGGCAGAAAAGCTTGAAGAAGTGGTGCAGGTCGCGTCGAAATATCAGGCCGATTGTGAGCTGCTTGAACTGGAGCCGGTGCTCAATGAGCGAACTTTTATTTCTCATCAGCATTTAGCCAAAGAGAAGCTATCCAATCTTCATGGGGAGAAAAAGCAGCGTGAAGAGGCTTTTGTAGAGGTCTCTGTTCAGTGGTCAAAACAAAAAGAGCAGCTGAATGAGATTGAGGAGGAGATAAAAGCCATTGAGGCACACCCTGATTCTAATATAGATGTGAAATATCAGAAGTTGCGGGATGAGTTGAGTCAAGGTTTGTCTATTGATAAAGAGCAGTTGGTGTTTGTCGGAGAATTGCTGGATGTTAAAGAGGAAGACAAAGCATGGCAGGGCGCAATTGAACGCGCTTTGGGTGGACTGAGAACGACGCTGTTAGTGCCCAAAAAACACTATTCGATGGTGACGCGTTGGTTGAATGCGAAACATACGGGATTACATGTGCGGGTACAGGTGGTGCTGGAGAAAGAGAGCGGTTTTGTTGAATTTAAAGAGAATGGTTTTCTTAGAAAACTGGTGTGGAAAGAACATCCTTACCGAGATTGGTTAAAGCAGCATTTAAAACGGTTTGATCTGATTTGTGTGTCGGGAACAGATGAATTGGATGTTACACCTTTTTCCATGACACAAGCAGGACTGGTACATTTGGAAAAAGGTCGGTTTGAGAAAAAAGATCGGTTTAGGGTGAATGATCGACGGACTTGGTGTTTGGGGTTTTCTAACCGTGCGCGTTTGCAATTGTTGAATACTGACAAGGTGAACTTGGAGCGGCAAATTGAAGAACAGCACCTTGAGGTTAGCAAGGCGAGAGAAGCGCTGGATCGGATTTCAGAGAGTGAAAAAATCTGGGAGCGATTGCTCACTTATGCGTGGCATCAGATGGATGTTCCCACTTGGAAGAATCGTTTACAAATCCTTCAGCAGGATTTGAAGGGTTTGCAGAAAGCTGGGGGAGATTTAGAGCAGGCAAAACAGCGTTGGGAAGCGGCAAAAGAGCACCTGCAAGCCGCTCGAAAGCAAAAAGAGGTATTTTTAGGGCAGCAAGGGGCGCTTAATAACCAAAAAGCGCAAGCTGAACAGGAGGTGAAACGGTTTCAAGCTTTGGCTGAAAAAGGGATGCCAGAGCAAATTCGTGAACGACTTTTCATCAGGGTGGGGCAGGTTTCGCTTGAGGAGGCTGAGCGTCAAATAGAAGTTGATAAAATTTTAGAACAGGCATTGGAAAGAGAGCGAACAGTTCTAAAGAGTGCAGAAACTAGAGCTAATGGCATCATGTCTTCATTTAAAGGACGAGATAAGTGGCAACCTTTGACAGTGGAGTGGGCATCTGGATTAGAGGGGTTACCAGATTATTTGGCGCATTTTGCTTATATCGAAAAAGAGGGCTTGCCGGCGTTAATTGAACAATTCCAAGCACGGCTCAATAAGCATGCAACCCAATCTTTGGCACGGATTAAAACCAAGCTGGAGTCAGAGAGAGAGGATATTTTAGAGCGTATTGAGACGATTAACCAAGTGCTTGAACGCACAGAGTTTAAGCAAGGGAGTCATTTGAAGCTTGGGAGCAAGCGAGAAAAGTATCCGCATGTGATTGCATTTGAGCGTAAGGTGAAGGAGGCGTTGAGCCAGGCCACCAGTGAAGATCATGAAGCACGATTTAAGCTTTTGGCAGAGGTTGTAGAGATTTTAGACAAGGCCAGTGCTTCAGGGACGGCACAGAATAAGGAAAGTTTAAGGTTGTTAGATCCACGGTATCAGATGTCCTTTTTTGCAGAGGAGATTGATTCTGAAACCCTTAAAGTACGGGATGTATTGGAGTCCAGTAGTGGTAAATCTGGTGGAGAGAAAGAGTCTTTTGCGGGGACGATTGTAGCGGCAAGTTTGGCTTATGTCTTGACACCAGAAGGAGCGGATAGACCCGTTTATTGCACGGTATTTTTGGATGAGGCATTTTCGAATACGGCTGAAGCGGTGAGTAGAAGAGTGCTTCGAGTATTCAAAGCGTTGCATATTCATGTTAATTTGATTACGCCTTATAAAAATTTAAATTTAGCCAGAGAGTCTGCCAGTTCGTTGTTGATTGCAGAACGCGATCCAGAGCGACATGAAAGTCAACTGTGTGAAGTGACTTGGGAAGAGATTGACCGTCGTATGGCTGAGCAGAAGGGAGAGGGGTCGAAAAAAGCAGCACTTGATGAGATTGAATGGGTATGAGTGGTCATCAGCGTTCAGCTCAGCCTCATTGGGGAAAAATGCCTGAAGAGATTAAGCATGCCCTTCGTAGTCGTTATTGGCAAAATAGCAGGGTTCGCAAGCAGTTATTGACGGGCGAAAAACCCTTTCCAATAGAAATCCCGCTCAAGCCACCAAAAGGGCAGGCTGTGCTAGAGGATTTAGCTCATCTTCAGTATTTTGTCTCTGCTTGGAAGCGATTTGAGCAGCAGATGGGCGGGGTAAACATAGATTGTCAGGTGGTCTGGCAAAATCGAACTTTTCGCTCTTTAGCTGAACAACGCATCCCCACTCGCCTTAAAATAGGCAATATTTTTGCTTTAGCTCAAGTGTTGGGGGAGACAGAAGTTCAGCAATTGCAACATTGGCAATCACAAGTACAGTTTCTTTTTGAAGCACTTTCTAATGCATTGATTGATGAGAGCCAACAGCCACAGCTTAAGCCGATTTTGTTTCAAACTTTAATTCAGTATTTAGACACTTTTTCGCACTGGAAATCAGCTGATTTACAGCTGTTGGTCAAGTGTTTGTCTCAATTGCATGAAGGAATGGGATCGGGCAGTTATTTAAGAGCCTTGCCGATTCAATTTGTTGATACCAAATTTATGGAAACGCATTTAAAGCTGATTGAGGCGTTAGCAGCTGTTTTACTGGACAGTGCCATTGAAGAGAGGGGGCTGATGGCATGGTTAGATTGTCAACCCAAACCCAAAGATTGGCTGCTCATTAAACCCCTGTGTCCTCAAGTTCAGTCTGCTTTAGGTGGACTGCCGTTATTACGGCTCTCATCAGATATTTTATTGAATTATGAACTGCCTGCTTCTCATCTCTTGGTGATTGAAAATGAACAGTCATGTCTAGCTTTGAATGAACTGCCCAATACCATTGCCATCTCAGGAGGGGGTAAAAATTTAACTTGGATGCGAGCACATTGGTTGGTTAATAAACAGATTGCTTACTGGGGAGATATTGATTCTGAAGGATTGGGCATGCTTAGTGATGCGAGAAGTAAGCAGAGTCATCTTACCCCGCTGATGATGGATGAACAGACGGTCACCACATTTGAAGAACGGATGGTCGATGAACCCAACTCTGTTTCAAAAACCCCACCAGCGCTGACACCAGAAGAGCGCATACTGTTTGAAAAATTAAGATCTGACACCTATCAAGGGAGACGATTAGAACAAGAACGCCTATCAATAGAATATATTATGTACAGATTGCAAGAATGGGTAGAAAGCTGTAACTGTCAATAGTTTTCAGAACTGGAAAAACGAAATTGGTGGAGCTGGGGGGAGTCGAACCCCCGTCCGGAATGCCTCCATTTAAAAATCTACATGCTTAGTCAGTCTATTGATTTAACCAAACCGCTGCCCGACTGACAGGGATCACGGTTGGCGAGCTTGTAAGTTTTAGCCATCTTCTACCCAAGCACGCAGAGATGGCGATTCCGTGTAAGTCGATACAGACTAGGGGCCACGGACAACTGGCCTAGTCTGCACTAGCGGGAATTAAGCCGCTAGAGCGTAGTTATCGTCGTTTGCAACTATAACAAATGAACTAAGATTTACGAGCATCGTTCAGGCTCGGCATGCATTTTAAACTTTGTACATCCCGTCGAAGCCAGTACAGCCCCTTTTTTGGTTAAAAGGGGTTCTTTTTCCCCATTTCTGCGTTGGTACTCAGTCACCTACTATTTGTAGGCTCCTTCGTATCCGCCTTGAACTGGAAAAAAATAACCACCTTTTACCTCAAAAAAGTGAGGTATAAATTATCTTTTTACGCCATTTCTGCGTTGGTACTCAGTCACCTACTATTTGTAGGCTCCTTCGTATCCGCCTTGAACTGACGCAAAAATAGATATTTTTAGCCTCAAAATAGATTGAGGGTAACTAAAATAGTTTTCACGGGTTGTTGTTTAAAATGTTGTCCCTTTTCCCAGGACTGGGGATTTTGAGCATTTTGGGTTTTGCTGCCCAGAATGTCGAAAATTTGTTGTTGAGGGTATTATAGGGCTGGAATAAGTATTTTCAAGTAAAATTTAAAAATAAACTGTTATGCCCATGTTTTACCGTGTCATTTTCATAATGCGTTGTTTATCTCTTTGCCAATCGCGTTCTTTTTCGGTGGCGCGTTTGTCGTGGAGTTTTTTCCCTTTGGCGAGACCGATGGTGGCTTTGACTTTGCCTTTGCTCCAGTGGAGATCAAGAGGGATGAGCGTGTAGCCTTGTTTTTCTATTTTTCCGATTAAGCGATCGATTTCACGACGGTGCATAAGGAGTTTGCGTAGTCTCAAAGGGTCGTGTTTATCATGCGAGGAGGCAGTAATCAAAGGGGTAATCAGCGCACCAAAAAGCCACGCTTCTCCATCTTTAATTAAGACATAGCTTTCGTTAAGCTGAATTTTGCCTGCTCTGAGACTTTTGACTTCCCAACCTTCTAATGCGAGACCCGCTTCATGAGTTTCTTCAATGAAGTATTCGTGTCTTGCTCTTTTATTTTGTGTGATGAGGTTGGATTTGTTTTGTTTTTTAGGTTTCTTTGCCATAATATGCGAATTATATAGCTTTTAAGGAATTTGAGATGAAAAAAATCTCTCGTAGTGCGTTGTTGCCTTACTCTGCTGAACAGATGTATCAGTTGGTGAATGATGTCTCTCAATATCCCGAGTTTTTACCTTGGTGTGGGGGCGCTGAGATTTTACAGCAGGGGGAGACCTTTATGGAGGCGAGTGTGACGATTGCTAAGGCGGGCATTGAGCAGAAGTTTGTGACGCGCAATCATTTGGTACCGAATCAGCGAATTGAGATGCAGTTGGTGGATGGTCCTTTTAAAGCACTGATGGGCGAGTGGGAATTTAAAGTATTGGATGAAGATGCCTGTAAGGTGATGTTAGATATTCATTTTGAGATGAAAAGTGGCTTATTGAATATGGCGGTGGGCAAGGTGTTTGAACAGATTGCATCGACTCTGGTAGATGCTTTTTGTCAGCGTGCTCGGGAGGTGTATGGTGTCAAGTGAACAAAAGATGATTCCAGTAGAAGTGGCTTATGCTTTGCCTGAACGGCAGTATCTGTTTGATTTTGAGGTGCCAGAGGGGACAACGGTTGAAGAGGCGATTCAGCAGTCTGGTATTTTAGAGGAGGTGCCTGATCTAAATTATGAGAAGGTGGGGATTTTTTATAAGCCAGTTAAGCTGGATACGGTATTAAAGGCGGGCGATCGAGTGGAAATTTATCGTCCACTCATTGCAGACCCTAAAGCGAGACGCCGCCGTGAAGCGGCTAAGAACAAATAAGCAAATGATGGACGGTGTGTGTTTTACCACCAAAGAAATGATCGGTGTTTGATTTTAACGGGCTTACCTTCTTTCCAGCTGGCTAAATAGCCTTCATTGTCGTAGTCTAAAATGAGATGATGGGCGACCTGTTTTTTAAAGTGCTTATCTGTTGTATAAAAAACATATTCGCTATGTTTCGGATCGAAAGGGTCTTCTCCGCCCATTTCGGGACCGAGCAGGGCACGCACTTGGTCTCGTGTAAGACCAGGTTGCAGCTCTTGTAATACAGATTCGGGCATGACGGTGCCTTGGGTGATGGGGGCATGATAAGGTGCTAGCCAGCTGCAACCCGAAAGGGTGAGGGTGAGAAGGAGAGAAAAAAAGATGGGTAATCGTTTATTAGGCAGTTTTTTGGTTTGGGATTTCATCGCAGTTGATAGGGCTAGTTAAGTTATAATGAAGCGCATTATATCATCATTAGATTGGACACAGTATGAGCGGTGAAGATTTAAAAAAAGTAGGGTTGAAAGTTACCCTGCCTAGGTTAAAAATTTTGCAGATTTTGGAATCTTCTGGGGAGGATCATCATCTGACCGCAGAGGATATTTATAACATCTTGCTTTCTCAAGGTGAGGAAGTGGGGTTGGCGACGGTTTATCGTGTCCTGACGCAATTTGAGCAGGCGGGTATTGTGCGTCGCTTGAACTTTGAGAATAATGTTTCTATTTTTGAGCTGGATACCGGCGACAATCACGATCATTTAGTCTGTTTGAAAACCAATAAAGTGAAAGAGTTTGTTGATTCTGTGATTGAAGAGCGGATTAAAGAGATTGCCAAAGAGAAAGGGTATGAGCTTTCTGGACACAGTTTGGTTATCTATGGCACCTTAAAAGAAGAAGAAAAAGAAGTGTCCGAGAGGTAGGGCGGCGTTGCTTCTTAAAAGTTCAGTAAAGTATGTGCTTGGGTATTTAATAGGTTGTCAAAAGTATAGAGCATGGGGAGACCTGTTGGAATTTCTCTTTCAACGATGTCCTCAGGCGAAATGTTTTCAAGATGCATCATCAGGGCTCTTAAAGTATTCCCATGTGCACTGATTAAAACGGTTTTGTCTTCAGCCAGCTGCGGTAGGATGGCTTGGTAGAAGTAGTTGAGCGTTCGGATTTGAGTTTGGTGCAGAGATTCGCTACGAGGCAACAGACTTGGATCAAGGGATTGATATTTGGCTTCAAACTGTGGCGAACGAGGATCTTTTTCTGGAAGGGGCGGTGGAGGTGTGTCATAGCCTCGTCGAATGGCTTTAAACTGAGTTTCGCCCACTTTTTGTAGCACTTCGTCTTTATTCCGCCCTTGCCAATCACCATAATGGCGTTCATTCAGTTTCCAGCTTCTTTGTTGGTTAATATGTTCCCACTCAAGCTCAGCCAAAGTGAGATGAGCGGTGTGAATCGCGCGTTTTAACCATGAAGTAAAACAGATGTCGGGATAAATTTGATGTTGCTTTAAAATTCTTCCAGCTTGTCTTGCTTCTTCTTGACCCTGTTCGCTGAGGTCGGTATCTGTCCAGCCTGTAAAGAGGTTTTTCTGATTATATTTACTTTCTCCATGACGCAGTAAAATCAATTGTGACATCTATTTTTCCTCAAGTTGTTGGCGTTTTTTGGCCGTATACCGATAGGTGAAATAGAGCGAGGGAAAGAGAATCAGGAAGCTATAAAACATTGTCATGATACCTGCTGCCACACTTTCGCCTTGTAAATGTACCACTAGCCCAACAATGGCGGTGACCAAGAGGCTATTTTGCAGTGCTTTTTTTAAAGGCGTCATTTAGGGTTGCTTTCCTTGTTTGATGGGAAGGTTTTTATCCAGTTCCCACTCTTGCATAGAGCCATCATACAGTTTGACATTTTGATAGCCTAAGCTTTTGAGCATGGTCCAGAGGCGAGCAGCACGGTGACCTGTGTGACAGTAAACAATGATAGGCTGTTTTTTATCTAGAATGCCGACTTGATTGAGTAACATTTTCAGTTGCTTGGCATTGCGCTGTTTAAAACCATGAGCCGCATCGACGCTCACATCCCACGGGAAAAGAATAGCGGTGGGAATATGACCGCTGCGTTTCTGTTTGGGGTTGCCGATATATTCTGCTTCGCTTCGGGCATCAAGCAGAATGGTTTTAGGGTCTTTCATGGCGGCAATCACCTCTTCTTTATCCGCAGTGTAAGCATCAACCAAATTGGAGGTTGGAACAGGATAGTTTGTTTTTTTCAAAGGTGGGATGGCTTGGGTTACCTTATTTTGTGCGAGTACCCAAGAGACCAATCCACCATCCATTATCGCTACCTTGTGGTGTTTCATTTTAGCGAGTTCCCAATAGAGACGACTAGATTCTAAATTTCCCATACTGTCATAGATAATTACGGTATCGGTAGATTTAATGCCTAGTTGGCTGAGTGCATTGGCCATATAAACGGTACCGCCACTCAGCTCCAATCCATCTTGAGGGCGAATTAACCAGGCATAATTGACCCAAGTGGCATTGGGTAGATGAAATTTACGGTATTGCATTTTATCGCTCATATCAATGAGTTTAATTTCTGATTGATGCTGTTTGACCCAGTTGACTGAGACAAAAACTGGCAATGCCTTTTCAACAGCAAATGCAAGGGGGGTGATACAGGCAAAGGTGAGACTGAGTAATAGCTTTTTTAGAAAATTTTTCATTTTAGTGCTCCTTGATTAAGTTTTGTAAGCAGGTTAAATAGGCTTGTTCGTCTGCAGGTTGTTGATGTTTTTGCGCTTGCCAGAGAGATTCGGCCAAGCAGTCCATGATTTGGTGTTCTGTTTGATGAAAATCTTGGGTTTTTTCTGACAGTGCTTCATAAATGGCTTTAATGCCCGCTGGGCGGTCGGTCACCACTTGTTCCTGAATCGCTAAATGCATGCCCATGTGAAGAAAAGGATTGGTTTCCCCGAGTTCGGGGAGATATTCATTGGCGAGGTGGTGTTCATTATTGAGTAGCGCATGGTATTCGGGATGGTCTTCAATCACCCGTGCAATCAGTTGCTCTAGGGCATCCATCGGTTCATTATTGCGTGCCTTGCGCCAGACATCGGCATAGACTTGTCTGAGTTTATCTCTTTCTTGGGTGTAAAACATTGTTAGCCCTCGGCATATTTTTCTTTGTCTTCAAATTCGCACAAGTCAAAAATACAGCAGGCACCGCAGGCGGGTTTGCGTGCTTTACAGGTGTAGCGACCATGGAGAATGAGCAGGTGGTGGGCATCTTTTTTATAGGCTTTGGGGACGACTTTCATCAATTTCTTTTCCACTTCTAAAACCGTTTTACCTGGTGCAATTTTTGTGCGGTTGGAGACCCGAAAAATATGGGTATCGACAGCAATGGTTTCATGTCCAAAAGCCGTATTGAGTACGACATTGGCGGTTTTCCTTCCTACACCAGGGAGGGATTCTAACGCCTTTCGATCTTCAGGCACTTGGCTGCTGTATTGATCCATGAGGATTTTACAAGTTTTGATGATATTTTTGGCTTTGGTGTTATAGAGGCCAATGGTTTTGATATATTTTTTGACTCCTTCTTCTCCCAGTTGATAAATGGCCTCAGGGGTGTTGGCGACTTTAAAGAGTTTATCTGTGGCTTTGTTAACCCCCACATCCGTTGCTTGTGCAGAAAGAATCACTGCAATCAGTAGCTCAAACGGGGTGCTGTAATTTAACTCTGTTTCAGGGTTGGGAATGCATTCGCTTAGGCGTTTAAAGATTTCTTCTCTTTTTTGTTGATTCATAGCGTACGGTTACTTAGTGTGCAGGGGTAGCATTGACTTGGACTTGAATCCCTAAGGCATTGCGTTTGGCTTGCTGCTTTTTGAGATCCAGTGCATTTTTAAAGGCGACCAGCAGCCCTAGACCGATAAAGGCGCCTGGGGGAAGGATAGCTAAT
>Ga0256829_1002414_pt1 | contig 13954 bp, 13 predicted proteins | sample 131447metaG_FD_185979 | JGI IMG/M metagenome (GOLD analysis project Ga0256829, IMG submission 185979) | Hydrothermal vent microbial communities from Lau Basin, Pacific Ocean - 131-447 | ecosystem: Environmental > Aquatic > Marine > Hydrothermal vents | place: Pacific Ocean: Lau Basin | collected...
AGGCCTGATAGAATTTTGATATTTCCACATCCCTGATATCCCCGGCATGAAGCAGCCCGGCATAGCTCATGATACGACCCTGAATTTCCTCAATAACTTCATAGCAGGTAACAGATTTCAGAATTTCTGCGGCAGAGAGTGCCGATAATTTTCCCTTATACTGCCGGTTAAAGTCAGTGGCCAGTTCTTCAAGTCTGGTAAAATCCCGGTCAAGTTCCGGGCTGTCCATGGCCGGATAGAGGTCGGATAAATCCCACAGAGGCAGACGTGAAGTATCAAGAGGACGTGGATGGGTCATAAGTGATTTAATTTTTTTATTTGTGTCAAAATGGAACAGAATTAGTAATTTTTTTATCTTTATCTGCAAATATTCACCGCATTACAGAATGCTCATACAGACTTCAAGTATCATAAATAAAAAGATAAAGTGCAATGACAAAATTGATTCTGATTGTTGAAGACGATCAAAACCAGCGAAAGATACTTGAATATGCCCTGCACAAGGCGGGATACAGGGTGGAGGGGGCCGCCAGCGGGCATGAGGCGCTCAGCCTTTTGTCCGGGGACAATGCCGGACGTTTCAGCCTTGTTCTGCTTGATATGGTCATTGGCACGGTGACGGGGCAGGATGTCCTGCTTTACGTCAGGGAAAATCTGTCTGATCTGCCGGTTATTGTTCTGACCGGTCATGGCAGTATTGATAATGCGGTTGAGGCCATGCGTGACGGGGCGGCTGATTTTATTGCCAAACCGGTTGAGGTTGACCGGCTGAAGGTTTCGATAGAAAATGCCCTTGGGCTGGCCAAACTATCCGGTGAAATTTCCAGATTAAGCCGGAAATGGTCGGGTCATTTCCGCTTTGAAGACCTGATCGGGTCCAGTGACGCCATGCAGAAGGCCGTGCTTCTGGCGAAAAGGGGGGCCGCATCCAATATTCCCATTCTGCTGGAGGGGGAAAGCGGGGTCGGCAAGGAGGTTTTCGCCCGCGCCATTCAGGGCGAGAGCGACAGGCGTGACAAACCCTTTGTCGTGATCAATTGCGGGGCTATCCCGCGAAATCTGGTGGAATCCATCCTGTTTGGTCATGAGAAGGGGGCTTTTACCGGGGCGCAGGAAAAACATGTCGGCAAATTTGTCGAAGCGGATGGCGGCACATTATTTCTGGATGAAATTGGCGAATTGCCGCTTGACCTGCAGGTCAAACTGCTGCGGGTCCTGCAGGAGGGGGAAGTAGCCCCGGTCGGCAGCGGGGATATGGTGCAGGTTGATGTCAGACTGATTTCCGCCACCAATCGAAGTCTCGGGAATATGGTGGCGGAGGGCAGCTTCCGGGAAGATCTGTTCTACCGGTTGAATATATTTCCCATCCCCTTGCCCCCGCTCCGGGACCGCAAGGATGATATTGAATATCTTGTCCCCCATTTTATTGAAAATATCAGCATATCAGAAGGCTGCCCGGTCAGAGAGGTTTCGCCCGGGGCCATGTCTGTGCTGAAAAATTATCCCTGGCCAGGCAATGTGCGACAGCTGGAAAATGCTTTGTTCAGGGCCATGATTCTGTCAGAAGGCCCGGTTATCGGGGTCGAGGATTTTCCGCAGATTACCCGGACTTGCGAACAGGAGGGCCATGCGCGGGCGGGCGTGAAGGACGCTATGACCGGAAACAGCTTGTCAGTCCTTGACCGGCATGGTGATATTCGCCCCATACATGAAGTGGAAAGGGACATGATCGCCTTTGCCCTTGGTAAATATAACGGGCATATGTCGGAAATTGCCCGGCGTCTTGGTCTTGGCCGGTCAACCCTGTATCGCAAGGTTGCCGGTTTCGGCCTTGAGGCAGAGGCTGAATAGATCAATTTTTCCCTATCCTTTACCAAATATACGCATTGCCCTGCTAGTATGGTTATGTGAAGAACGGAAAGGTTTAGGAAAATGCTGTTGTATTTACTTGGTGCCCTGTTGCCGCCACTTGCCATTCTGGTTTATGGAAAGATAACCCAGGCGGCGGTCAGCGGCCTGTTATGGACCTATGCGATAATGACCCCGGGCATGACCGGTATGCTGATCTGGATATGTGCATCCATTCATGCATCTTACGTTATCCGGAATGCCCGGACGAGACGGCCCCACAGCGGGCATTATTCAGTATAGGCAATAAATACTTTATATTTCAGGCGAAATTTGCCATTATCTCTCCGGAAAACAGCCAGAAAATAAAAGGAGAGGTTTTATATGATTTATGTGTTGGCGATTGTTATCCCGCCTTTGGCCCTGCTGATAGAGGGCAAGATATTTCAGGCGCTCTTTAACGCCATTCTCTGGGTGGTCGGGATTATTTTCGTAATAGTCGGCGGCTGGATTCTGTGGGCAATTACGGTTGTCCATGCGATTGTTGTGGTTCACGGGGCACGGTCAGACGCCAGAACCCAGAAAATTGTCGATGCCATTAATGCCAGGGATAGTGATTAACCGCGAATCATGCCAAGGGCATGGGCGTAAAGATCGATCAGGGCCTCGCGTTCCTGCCTTTCGTGATCCTCCATCTTGCGCATCCGGACGATCTGGCGCAGGATTTTAACATCAAAGCCGGATGATTTGGCCTCTGAATAGACATCTTTGATGTCGTCGGCCAGATTTTTCTTTTCTTCTTCCAGTCTTTCGATACGTTCGACAAAAGACCGCAAAACATCCTGTGCGATACCGCCAACTTCGGTCATGAATTCTGCTCCTGAGTAAAGTGAAGCCGCACAATATCCATGGACGGGCGATAAGGCAACCGGAAATTTGGCCAATTACATGCTCTGGTTTTTTTTCAGGCTTTCTTCCATTCTTGTCAGCTGTTCCGCCGTTGCCTCGCCCTGATATTTCTCCACCCATTGCCCATAGGGCATGCCATAGATTATTTCCCGGGCCTCGGCCTTGTCGAGGGTAATGTCCTTCTGCTGCGCGGCTTCCTGATACCAGTTGGCGAGGCAGTTACGGCAAAATCCGCCAAGTCCCATGAGGTCGATATTCTGGACATCTGTGCGCTTTGCCAGGTGGGACAGCAGCCTTCTGAAAGTGGCGGCCTCTATTTCAAGTTGATCTTGCCGGTTCATTTCGGGTCTCCTTATAATTTCCGTCCCTGACTTGTTCTGAATGTCAAAGACTTGTTCTGAATGTCAAAGACTTGATCAGGGTTGTTATCGGAGTATATATTCATGAACCTGGACAATAAAAGCAATATATGACGGAATTATTTATGAAAAAACGGAATTTGGCGATACTGCTGACCGGCCTGATATTCTCCGGGATGCAAATCGCAAACGTCTCGGCAGCGGATAAATCCTGTCAGGATGATTTGCGCTGCCGCTCCTCATGGCGGGCGATTGATACCGCCGGGCAAAAAAATATTTTTTCTTTTGCCGAGGATTACAAGTCTTTTATTAACAAGGCCCGCACGGAGCTTTCCTTTGTTGAGGAAGCCGTCAAATTTGCCCGGAGCCATGGCTTTAAACCGCTTGGGGACACATCGCCGATGACGGCGGGGGCGCGTTATTATGATGTCAACCGGGACCGGGCTATCAGTTTTATTGTAATTGGACGGGAGCAGTTGCAAAAAGGAATGCGCGTCGTCGGCGCACATATCGATTCGCCCCGCCTCGAACTGAAAGGCCGTCCCCTGTATAACAGCGGGGAATTTGCCCTTTTTGAAACCAATTTTCACGGGGGTATCAAGAATTATCAATGGACCAATATCCCGCTGGCGCTGATGGGACGGGTTGATAAAAAAGATGGCAGTAGAGTCAACATAAATATTGGATTGCGTGCTGATGATCCGGTTTTCATAATTGCCGACCTGTCGCCGCATACCGACCATGGATATGGGGATAAAAAAGTTAAAAACCTGATCAGGAAAGAGGATCTTGACCCGTTGGTCGGCCATATCCCGGATTCTGCTGCGGGTGGAACGGTTGTCTCTGCCGTGCTGAAATATCTGAAAAGAACCTATGGGATTTCCCGGGCGGATCTGGTTTCTGCCGAACTTGATCTTGTCCCGGCCTATGCGCCGCGCGACCTTGGCTTTGACCGGGGGATGATTGCTGCCTATGGTCAGGATGACCGGCTCGCCTCCTATGCGGCGATGAGGGCGATTGCCGGTCTGAAAAGACCGCAGAGGACCGCTGTCGCCTATCTGGTTGATAATGAGGAGGTGGGCAGCAAGAATAACACCGGGGCCAAGTCAGCATATTTCTCGACCCTGATTGCCCGGATGCTGGCAGACCGGTCCGGAGGCAACTACCGCGAAATCATGTTGAAAAAGACCCTGGGAAATTCAAAAATGGTCTCGATTGATGTCAATCCCGGTATCAATCCCATGCGGCCCTCGGCATGGGAGGTCGGCAATGCCCCGCGTCTGGGCTATGGGGTGAATATCAAGCTCTATGGTCAGGGGAATTCGGCCAATTCGGAATATATTGCCTGGACCCGGCGTTATCTTGATCGGGCGGGTATCCCGTGGCAGACCACGACCTATAAGGTCGGGGCCGCCGGTGGCGGGACAATCGGCGGTGAATTTTCCCGGCAGGATATGGAGGTCATTGACTTTGGGGTGCCGGTTTTATCAATTCATACCCCGATGTCGGTCAGTTCGAAAATAGATATTTATCATCTTTATCAGGCAACCGGTGCCTTTTTTGGAAATTAGCTTATTTATATGGATATTGTCCGGCTGTCATAATATATTCATGATGCCGTCTTAATATGGCATATCTATATAGTAACGCATTGGAAAAACAGTATGCATCGTCAACGTTGCACCAGAATTATTGCTACCCTTGGCCCTTCCAGTTCGGATGTCACAACCATCAGAAAATTATCGGATGCGGGTGCAGATGTTTTCCGGCTCAATATGAGCCACGGCGACCATAGCACAATCAGCCAGATACATTCTGCCATTCGCGAGGTCGAAAATACCACCGGGCGCGCCATTGGCATATTGGCCGACCTTCAGGGTCCGAAACTGCGGGTTGGTGTTTTTGCCGGCGACCGGGCGACCCTCGTCAATGGTCAGGAATTCATCCTTGATATGGAGGATAGCCCGGGCAATGAAAAACGGGTCCGGCTACCCCATCCTGAAATTTATCAGGCGGTAGAGAAGGGCACTGACCTCTTGCTTGATGATGGCAAGATCAGGCTGAAAATTCTTGCCGTTACTGATAAGAGGATTACGACCAGAGTAACCGTCGGCGGGGTCATTTCCAATCGCAAGGGGGTTAATGTGCCGAACGCCATTCTGCCGCTGGCGGCCCTGACAGCAAAAGACAAGAAAGATCTGGCGTTTGTCCTTGACCTCGGGGTGGACTGGGTCGGCCTGTCCTTTGTCCAGCGACCCGAAGATGTTCAGGAAGCCCGGGATATTATCGGTGATAATGCGGCGGTAATGGCCAAGCTTGAAAAACCGGCGGCACTTTATGCCCTGGACGAGATTATCGCGCTTTCCGATGCGGTCATGGTGGCGCGGGGCGATATGGGGGTAGAGCTTCCCATGGAGGAAGTTCCGGCAAAACAGAAGAAAATCATCCGCCATGCGCGCCGGGCCGGCAAGCCGGTGGTGGTGGCAACCCAGATGCTCGAAAGCATGATCACAAGCCCGGTGCCAACCCGGGCCGAGGTATCCGACGTTGCCAATGCGGTGTTTGACGGCACCGACGCCATTATGTTGTCGGCGGAATCAGCGGCGGGAGAATACCCGGTGGAGGCGGTAAGCTATATGGACCGTATTGCCAGACGGGTAGAGCAGGAACCAAGCTACCGCAAGGCCCAGAGCCGGGTGGAAAGCCATCCGGAGCCGACCTCTGCCGATGCCCTGAGCGCAGCAGCCAAACAGGTGGCGGCGACACTGGACGCGGCAGTAATCGTCACCTATACCTCATCCGGCTCCACGGCGCTCCGCGCTGCGCGTGAACGGCCAAGAACCCCGCTTCTGGTGCTTACGCCAAATCAGAATACGGCGCGCAGGCTGAGCCTTGTCTGGGGGCTGAATTCTGTCCATACCAAGGATGCCACCAATTTTCAGGATATGATCGATAAAGCCTGTCAGATATGTGTCAAATATGACTTTGCCGACCATAATGACCGGATAGTTATCACCGCAGGGATGCCGTTTGGGTCACCGGGCAAAACCAATGTGTTGAGGATTGCCCGGATTAAAAGTTATCATAAAGAATAGGGAAATATTTAAGATTAGGGAAATATTTCCGGGGGGGGGATCGCGGTCAAACGAGCGACCATAGTGCCGTCATTACCGCGCAGGCGGTAATCGGGAATGCTGCAAATCGCTGTTTTCTGGATCCCCGATCAAGTCGGGAATGACGGCTGTGCTGTGTAACCTGAATTTGTCAATTATCTGGTCCGGGAAGTATTCCCCGGTCGGCCATATCTTGTGCCAGGGTCTCCGCATCTATGAAAAGATGGGTTTGCAGACCGAATTTTTCTGCCGCACGCAGATTTTCCTGACGGTCATCAATAAAAAGAGTGCGTTCGGCAGCAATCGCGGTCCGGTCGAGCAATATCCGGTATATGCGCGGGTCCGGTTTGGTGACTTTTTCGACGCCGGAGACAATCACATCCTCAAACAGGCTCATGAAAGAATATTTCCGGCAGAAATCGGTATATTTTCCGGCGGCAAAATTTGTCAGCCCGAATAGCGGATAATGCCTGTCCCGCAACTGATAGAGCAGATCGACAGTGCCTTCGATGACGCCATCAAACATATTGTCCCACTCGGTTTCAAAGCGGGCAATCATATCGGCATATTCCGGGAATTCCTGCTGCCGGTTGCGGATATTGTCGCGGAAAGACATGCCCTGGTCATGTCTGGTATGCCAGTCCAGTGAACAGACCTCATTCAGGAAATAATCCAGGTCCTCTTCTCTGCCCTGAAACAGCGGGGCATAGGCCAGCCGGGGGTCCCAGCGCACCAGAACATTGCCAATATCAAAGATGACGGCATTTATTTGCGGAGAAGGGGTTTTTATCATTCCTGCGGCCTGAAAATGAAGAAGACCGTGCCCTTGGGGGGGAGGCACGGTCTCCTATTAACTATCGACACAAGGCCGACAGAGAATTTTTTCGCGATCAATTAACCCTGACGCGCCTTGAAACGGCGGTTGGTTTTATTAATCACATATGTCCGTCCACGACGACGAATAACCCGGCAATCGCGATGACGATTTTTTAATGATTTTAAAGAATTAACGACTTTCATGGTTTTTCTCGTCACATAAACTGAATATACAAAAACAGATAACTAAAAGTTTGGGCGGAAATTATAGGCGATCGCCGCCAATGTCAATAACAAAGAAAGTAATAATATATAAATTACGCTTTCCCGACAAAACACCGCATCAAGTCACTGAAAATTATAGTTATTCCTTAACACTCCATAAAGGAGACCCCTGTATAATTGCTGTATGATAGCGCATTTCAGGCATAAAGACAATATTGAAAGATGACCATAGCTGAAAAAACATCAAAAGACGGCACGAATCCGTTACAGGTTGAAGTTCCACGGGAAATTGGTTTTGTCACCCGGGTCAACAGCCGTATGGCAGTGGTGTTATGCGCCATTAATACCCTCAGTGAATCGCAGGATACAGGTGACAGCTCACGTTTGCCGGCGGGACAGATCGGCGCTATCGTAAAAATCCGGGTCAATAAGGGATTTGCCTTTGCCACCGTTCAGGAGATGATCCGGCAGGAGGATGGCACGGGACCGGTGGAACATGTCCTGATGCATCTTGAATATCTCGGGCAGGGGATCAGGGCGCCCTATTCCCCGACGGGGGTAAGCTTTGACCGGGGGATTACAGACTTCCCGGTCCCGGGGCAACTGGTTTATGAAGTGTCCTATGATGATCTTGAGTCTATTTACGGGGTTAATGACAGCAATCATTTTCACATTGGCACCGTGTTCCCCCAGCATGTCACCCCGGCCTCTATCAAGACAGATAATATGCTGGGCAAGCATTTTGCCGTGCTGGGCAGTACGGGCACCGGCAAGTCATGCACGGTGGCCCTGCTGATCCACCGGATTGTTGAAAGAATGCCGATGGGTCATATCATCATTCTTGATCCCCATAATGAATATGCTTCGGCCTTTGAAGAACGCGGCGAGCATTTTGACATCGGCAACCTCCGGCTGCCCTACTGGATGATGAATTTTGAAGAGCATGTGGAAATGTTTATTGGCCGGCGGCGGTCGGTCGAACGTGAGGTTGAAATTGATATTTTGCGGCGTGGTATCTATGCGGCGCGGGTCGAGGCGGCAACAAATATCCAGGCAGATAAAATTACCGTGAATTCGCCCATTCCCTACAAACTTTCCTTTCTGCTCCAATATCTGGAAAACAGCATGGGCAAGCTTGATAATCCGGAAAAGCTGACCCCTTTCATGAGGCTGAAGGCCAAGGTTGAGGAACTCCGGCGCGACGTCAGGTTTTCTTTCATGTTTTCCGGCCTTCTGGCCCATGACAATCTTAAAAATGTTATTAAAGACCTGCTGCGTTTTCCGGTAAATAACAGGCCGGTATCAACCATTGACCTGTCCGGGGTGCCATCGGAAATAGTTAATGTCGTGGTCTCAATGATCAGCAGGCTTGTTTTTGATTTTGCCGTCTGGAGCCGGGGGGAGAATGCCCGGCCAATTCTTCTGGTCTGTGAAGAGGCCCACCGATATATCCCGACAGAGGAAAATACGGTTTTCGGTTCGTCGCGCAAGGCCATTGAACGCATTGCCAAGGAAGGCCGGAAATACGGCGTCTCCCTCGGGCTTGTCTCCCAGCGACCGGCGGATGTTTCTGAATCAGCCCTGTCCCAGTGCGGGACAATTTTTGCCATGCGGATGAATAATGAACGCGACCAGCGATTTGTCGAACATGTCATGCCCGAAGGCAGCAAAGGCGCCCTCGAAGCCCTGTCTTCGCTGCAAAACCGTGAAGCACTGGTCGTCGGGGAGGGAGTGCGGGCGCCGGTACGTGTTCTGTTTGACAAGCTTGAGGAGCATAAACGGCCTTCCGGGGGTAATCCGTCATATTCCGAAGACTGGCAAAAAGAAATCGAGGCGGATGACTTTATAGTCGATACCATCGAAAACTGGCGCAATCAGGGCCGATAGAACGGAAAAACAAGCCGTTAACTTTTTTTTCAGTAATCTCGTCTATTACCATACATAAGCAATAATAAAAAAAGAGATATACCTGTCAAAATTTTAACCTGGTGGTGAATAGTATGAGTGAAACGGAAAATAGCTTTGTAAATGTAACGGCAAAAGCGGGGGGGTTATTTACCATAAAAAATTCCCTGTTTGGTATCGTCGCAATATTGGTTCTGATTGTGGTGGCTTTCAGAATAAATTCGGTCATAGATGCGTCAAATAACAAAAACAATATGGAGGAATCCGTTATTGTGAATGAGTTTTCTGATGATCTGATTGCGGCGGCCAATCATTTTTCTGTTGAACGGGGTGTTATGGTTATTGCTCTGGCCTCGGACAGGGAAATTTCATCAGTCTTTCAGTCCATGGTCGATGAAAACCGTAAAAAAGCGATCACCGCCTATAAAAATGCCCTGTCTGTTCTGGACCAGCTGGATAATTTCCCGCAAAGAGCCAAACTGGTCAAAAAGCTGAAAGATAATTATGCGACCTATCTGGCGGCACAGTCAAAGGCGGACAGCGCCAGTCATATTTCATACGCCAATGTTGAAGACGCGGATAGCAGAGATGAGTTGAGCAGTAAAAAAGGCAAAAGTGGCCGGAGCTTCCGCCGGGCCATTGATGCCCTGAACGACAGTTTGGCAGGTCTTCGCAAGGCGACAGAATTTGAAATCAATACGTCTGATGCCAAAATAGTTACCTATGCGCAGCTTAAGGATGCGCTGGCCGAAATGATGGAATATAGCGACCGGGAATGGGCCGGAATCGGCACTGCCATTCCCCAGCAGCGTCCTATATCAAAAAATATGATGGCCAGCATGGCATCCTATATCGGCCAGGTTAATTCTGCCTGGGGCCGGGCTAAAGACCTGCTGGAAACCAGTACAATTGATAAAAAGCTGAAAAGCTATTCCGGCAAGATCAATACGGAGTTTTTTGAAACTTATCGTGATCTGAAAGATGATGTTTATTACGCTTCCGATGAGGCAGCAGCCTCAGAGGATGAAGCTGTCAAGGCAGATTATCCCGTCAATGATGTTGAATGGGTAAACAAGGCCATCGCCGCGACGGCAACCATCCAGAAGCTGAGCAAGGAGATCGGAATTTCTGCCCATCATGCTGCGGTGGAGAGCGCCTCTGTGGCAAATGGTCAAATGATCACCGGTATTGTGGTTCTGCTTGTCGCCTTTGGCATCGGCGGCGGGGCTTTCTGGCTGGTGGCGGTGCGTATTGCCCGGCCACTCGGTCGTCTCGGTGAATCAATGGCGGAAATCGCTGGCGGAAATCTGGAACTGGATATCGAGGGGACAGACCGTCAGGATGAAATTGGTCTTATGGCGCGTGCCCTGCAGATGTTCAAGGAAGCCGCAATAGAAAAAATTCGTCTTGAGGAAGAACAGAAGGTTGCCGCAGAAGAAAGGCGGCGCCAGAAAGAAGAAGAAGCCGAGGCCATGCGGAAGGCCGAGGAACAGGAACGTATTCGCGAGGCTGAACGTGAAAAAGCGGCCCGCGCGGAACGACGGGCTGAGATGCTGGCCCTTGCCGATAATTTTGAAGCCTCTGTGAGCAATATTGTTGAATCTGTCTCCGCCGCAGCCGGTGACATGGAAAACAGAGCGCAGGATATGTCCTCCGTGGCCGAAGATACCAACCATCAGGCCAGTGTTGTCAGTGCCGCTTCAGAGCAGACCAGTGCCAATATCAAGACCGTGGCTGATGCGGCAACAGAATTGTCGGAATCTGTCAAGGAAATCAGCGAACAGGTCACTCAATCCAATAAATTTTCCGCCCATGCGGTGGTTGAAACCCAGAAAGCAACCGAAGAAATCCAGGATCTGGTCGATGCCGCCCAGAAAATCGGCGATGTGATCAGCCTGATCAGTGATATTGCCGATCAGACCAACCTTCTGGCGCTCAATGCAACGATTGAGGCCGCGCGGGCCGGGGAAGCCGGCAAGGGGTTTGCCGTTGTCGCCTCCGAGGTCAAGAATCTGGCCAGCCAGACCGCGACCGCGACTGATGAAATTACCACACAGGTGAGCAGTATGCAGTCGGCGACAAAGCAGGCCGTGACAGCCCTTGAGGGTATCCAGAATGTCATCAAGAGCATTGATGAGACATCGGTTACAATATCTACTGCGGTCGAGGAACAGGATGCCTCAACCCATGAAATTGCCCGGAATGTCTCCGAGGTTTCTGCCGGAACCCAGGAAGTAACCAGTAACATCCATGTGATGAGTGACGGGGCCAAATCCACGGGTACGGCTGCGGCTGAGGTGCTGGAATCTGCCCGGAATGTCTCCCGGCAGTCCGCTGAGTTGCGTAAACAGCTTGATTTATTCCTTGAGAAAGTTCGGGCGGCATAGGGTAATTGCCTAAAATTTTATCTTTAAGTTTTGGTTTACATTTCTTCTGTATATTGAGTCGTAGAGATAAAAATAAAAAAGGCGCCGACAGTTGATCCGCGTCAGAAATTATAAGACTGATTTGTAAAATTAAATATTGTTTGTAGTAAGGAGATTAAACGTGAACAAGTTTTTGGGTAAGGTAAGTGTATATATTGCCACGGCGGTAATATTATCTTTCGGCATGGCGACATTTTCGGCTAATGCAGCATCCGGCGATATTAAGAAGTGGCAGCATAAAATTGTCAAGCTGGTGGCCAGGAAACAGGTCTATCCGCGCTCTGCCATGCGCCGGGAACTTGAGGGCCGGGCAAAAGTGCGGGTCAGTATCGATCGTACCGGGGCGATTATAAGCCACGAAATCATCCAGCCCACCGGCAAGGCTGTTTTTGACAAGGAAATTCCAAAGCTGATCGCCCGCATCAATCCGCTGCCGACTCCGCCGGCCAGCCTGACAGACGGCCAGCTATCCTTTGTACTGCCTCTGTCCTGGGTTATTCGCTAACCACTTCTGTTTTACTTGTATTAAAGCCTCCGGTCCGGGAAATATTTTCCGGGCCGGGGGTTTTTGCTCTTTTTACCGGGATGTTATATTTCGCGCCTTGGCAAGAAGGCGGGTCAGGGGGCCATGAATGATATTGTTGGTGGCGAGAATTTCACCGCTTTCATAGGCCTTGTTCCTGCCGTCAAAGGTGGTGACACTGCCCCCGGCCTCGCGGACCAGCAGAAGGCCGGCGGCAATATCCCATTTGTTGAGACCCGTTTCCCAGAAGCCTTCATATTTACCCGCAGCGACATAGGCAAGGTCAAGGGCGGCAGAACCAAAGCGGCGCACACCGGAAACTTCCCCCATGACAACCTCAAGAGAATGAAGAAAGGACTGATGCCCTTCCGTACCATGAAAGGGAATGCCGGTGGCGAGCAGGCTGTATTTCATATCACGCCGGGCAGATACGCGGATTTTCATGTCATTGAGAAAGGCTCCCCGGCCTTTTTCCGCCCAGTAGGTTTCGTCGGTGACCGGGTTATAAATCAGCCCGGCAGTAATTTCACCTTTTTGTTCAAGGGCAATTGAAATGCAGAAATGCGGGATGGCATGAAGGAAATTTGTCGTGCCATCAAGCGGATCGACAATCCAGCGGCCACTGCCGTCGCCGAGATTAACCTCGCCCTCTTCTTCGAGCAGAAAGGCATAATTGGGCCGGGCCTTGAAAAGTTCTTCCTTGATGATTTTTTCGGCCTTGAGGTCCGCAGAAGAGACAAAATCTGCCGGTCCCTTTCGCGACACCTGTAGATGTTCCACTTCGCCAAAGTCACGGTTAAGCTTGCGTCCGGCCTTTTGCGCGGCCATTTCCATGACATTAATTACGGCTGATTTCAAAGCCATTTCAGAAATCCTTATTTTAGCAGCAGACGGGGTTATTTTGCCCGTTCTACATAGCAGCATTCTTCAATATTGACGACAATCCGGTCGCCGGTGCCAACAAAGGGCGGGACCATGACCCGACTGCCATTGTCAAGGGTTGCCGGTTTGTTGGACGAGGTTGCGGTCTGCCCCTTGACCACCGGTTCCGTATCAACAATTTCATAGATGGCATTTTGCGGCAGGCTGACCCCGATCGGGCTGCCCTCATGGGATTCGACGACGACTTCCATCCCGTCCTGCAGGAATACCGCCCGGTCGCCGATCATTTCCGCGCTGAGGTCGATCTGTTCATATGTTTCAAGGTCCATGAAGGTGTACATGCCGCCATTTTCAAACAGATAGGAATGTTTTCGCTGTTCCAGCCGCACCTGTTCCACTTTTGCAGAAGAGCGGAAGCGTTCATTGAGTTTACGGCCATCGCGCAGGTTTTTCAGTTCGACCTGAAGATAGGCCCCGCCCTTGCCCGGCTGGGTATGCTGGGTCCTGACCGCGACCCAAAGCCCGCCCTGATGTTCGATGACATTTCCGGGGCGGATATTGTTACCATCAATTTTCATTTTTCAAACCTTTTAAAGAACAACCTGCTTCGCGCGCAAACTAGCAGTTAGGAAGAATCCTTGCAATGTTTATTATCGCGGCGGGGTTAAAGGTGATTGAGTTCCAAAAAAATTGAGGAAATTAGTGGATTAATTTGATTTTATGGTGCGCTCGGAGGGATTCGAACCCCCGGCCCCTAGATTCGTAGTCTAGATATATGGCTTTTCAGCTAATTTCAGTATATTCCAGTTATAGAAAATAATACCTTATATATCAATAGGTTATACTTCAATTAATTACATTGCATTTCATTGTATTTCTTCCAAACGCCTGTTATAATAAGTCCCCAGTAAGTCCCCAGAGGCTCGGGGACTTATGAAATGGAGTGTA